>ERZ842401.5872-NODE-5872-length-13371-cov-11.004205_pt1 | contig 13371 bp, 8 predicted proteins | sample MGYA00521270_ERZ842401 | MGnify/ENA primary metagenome ERZ842401 (study PRJEB31892, sample SAMEA3878208) | bioreactor metagenome | biome: Moose rumen | place: Sweden | collected 2011-10 | study: EMG produced TPA metagenomics assembly of the PRJEB12797 data set... | reverse complement strand
GCACTTGTGGATAAGTTGAAAAGGCTCAAACCATACTTTTGACCCTTACGTCATAGTAATATAGCTGAGTAAAAGGCAATGGACAAAAATAGCCTTTTAAGCTGCTTTTATCCCCTATTGTCAAAATCTTCTATCTTCTCTTTGGCATTAGTAAAATCATATCCGCCTACAAATACGTTGCTCAAAACTATGAAATCTCTGTTGTATTTCAATCCTTTTTCAAGCAATGAATGTTCCAGTTTTATATGATCTTTGTCAAGAATGACATACTTGGCATCTTTTCTGCCACTGTCAAGTTCATCTGGAATAATTCTACCTTTCACGCATATGCCATATTTAGCCAATAAATCTTCCTGACGTTTATAACTTTCCTTCTCTCCCAAAATAAACCAATTATCATTATGATTGATTATTTTCCCGTACTCAGCTAGTTCGCTAAAAAGCTCACGTTCCCCCAGCAAATCATCCACCGAAAGAATCATCAATTCTGTATGCTCTCTTACATCAGAAACTATTTCATCATAGTAATATGGATTAGATACTATAATGCAGTCTGCTAAAGATTCATATTGCTTTATTTGTTCTATGCGTACACATTCTTTACCAAGAAAAATACCCTGATAATTCTTATCCACATAGCACAATATATCAGCTTCGCTATCTTTAAAAAGATTCGCCAAACATCTTGCTATTCGGCTGGCACCATATACTACAAATCGATTCCACCCCAGTTTTCTCAATCTCTCCGTTATCTTTCTCCTGCCATCTTCCTCTAACAAAAGATCGATATACCGTAGCTTTTTACTTTCAAGCTCCAATTTGTTAGTTAATTCATTTATTTTGCATTTTGCTTCATCTTGCTCTTGTGCAATACGCTTCTTCAGGTAAGATTCTACGATTTCATAAGTCTCTTCAAGTATTTGATGATAGTATTTTGTCTTTTTACAAACCTCCCACCAAATCTTGAACTTATCATTTTTTATCCCCCCCTGCCAAGGGTTCAAAGCTGCATAATGAACAATAGACACATTTTCCTTGACTTCTTCATTACTCTTATATACTTTGAAGTTGGGAATGTCAAAAACATCTTCATGCGTGCATATGTAGTTATATTTCTCTGCTGGTACTTCTAAAATCCCATCCTCGCCAAACAGAACATTAAAAAGCTCTTCCTCAAAAGTAGCTACATCTATTGGATGGTTCCATGCTTCCTTAAAGATATATTCCTTGGGCAATTCTTCACGTATCTTTTGCAGATTCCATAAAAGTATGCCAGTATTATAATGCGTAAATTCTTTTCGTTCTACACCATACCATTTTCTCCAACCTTCAGGAATTATACCATTATGACACATATTAGGTGCTGCTGCCAGGTAACAATCAGAAAAATCTATGTTATATAACTCCTGCAAATTACCCAAAACAACGATATCCACATCTAACATAAGTACACGATCAACCGATTCAGGAAGAAACTCTGGTATCAAAAGCCTAAAATATATTTCTAGAGAAAGATTATCTCTTCCCTTTTGTGACATACGCAAACCATCAAATTTATGTGGATCCGCCTTTATATAGGTAACTTGATTAAAGTATTTATGAGACAACTCTGTAATATCTTGCTTATCTTCTGAAGTAAAGTCTCTTTGTATAACAAACAGATTTATACTCCCTTGTGGATGTGACTCATACAAGGAAACTAACATTATGTACAAATAACGTTCATATTTCGAATTAACTGTAACACAGATATTCATCACAATAATTAGCTCCTTTTTCGTTGCCTCATAATATTTATAGTTATCTAGTATCACTTATTGTGATACTAGATAACTAACATCATCATCATTATTATTTATGATTGTTTATTATCATTCTTATTGCGTTCCAATTCCAGTTTGCACCACAACCTGCGTGAGACTACTCCCATGATTCTTGTATTTTCTATAATGTTGGTGAAGCCATATTCAGCATAAGAATTTTTCACTGCATCAGAAATAGTGGGACTTTCAATAGTTATAACCACTAAGCCATCTTTCATATCCTTCATGCTGGCAAATTCCGGCTTTACTACAGGAACGCCAAATAGCCTCTGCCCAGACTTAGCAGCTCTGTCCCATATCTCGCTTGGATATGGCAATCCTATCTGATCAAAATACAACAAAATCTGCTTGCAACAATTACCAGCTCCATAGAATATTAACTTCTTTGCACTTGTCAAACGCCTATAATCTTCATCTTCCTCACCAATGACTTCTATTAATCTGTCTGATAATCCTATTTCTGCCAATTCTGCATACGCTTTCATAATAGGAATAACCATTCCAGCTACATCATCAGGCCATAAAGAAAGACGATCTAAAACAGTGTCACTCTTTGTCACAATACCCCGCCTAAAGAATGCGCTAGAACCTATCAAATCCTCCAGGATTATTTCATAAAATGATGTTTTCCTAGCTGCATCCCAAAAAATATCTGCCTTATCCAAGCCCGGGTCATTCCAAGGCTTATCTGCTCCAGCAAAATGATAAATGTATGCGTCTTCCCTGTTCCTCTTGTATTCCTTCCACATTTCTGCGGGGGCAAACGGTACTACTTTCATTGCAATTGTATTTACATCCACATTCCAACGATTATCCAGGAATTTAACATGCCCTTGACAGAATTTATTTAACACATCCTGATCTACAAGATCGCAGTCATGAGTGGCTGCATAATCAATCATTTTCTCACACAAGCCATCCTCAGAAATCTTATCTATGTCTATCACAAGCATACCTGCCTGGAAATAGTCGTAGATATTCTTTATTCCCAGCTTTTCCATATCATTCTTTTTATTGTACATAGGAGACTTATTAGAGCCAGAAATAATAGGATCTCTTACGGCCCCTAGGATATTTCCCTCCAAATCAGTATTGTAAATTTCGGCCACATCGTGACATACAACCATATCCGCATCCAAATATAGGACTTTCTCATAATTGGAAAGAATTTGTGGCAAGAAAAGCCTAAAATAAGTCTCCGGGGTAAAATTACCACGTACAAAAAAGCTACGTTCACCTATTAACCCAGAAATGCCAACAAATCTGATACTGGCATTAGGATATCCATCTACCATGCGTTTAAGCATTTTACTATAGCGCACTGCTGAATCACTATCAAATTCTGGAATATTTCTCATAACGAGAATATCATAATTATTTTCAGAACTACCATTCTCCAAAAGTGAATTCAGCATAACCCCCAATATTGGCATATAGTACTCATTACAAGAAAGAGCTATGGCTATGTTATTTTTTTGAAAAGCCGGCATCACATTTGGAAGTTTATCTGTGTTTTTAAGTAAAGTTATTTTCAAATGTTTCACCCTTGTATCTGGATTATCCCTTAAGTATTTAATCAAATAAATACTTAAAAGTCTTTCAGCCATAAATGCTAAAGTACGCATTTCTTGTTCACTAAAATATGAAAAGTCTACTTTTTCCTCTGAGGCAAATAATATATTGAAAAGCCACGAACTGTACTTCTTAAATATGTCTTTTTTCATAACAAACATATTGTACCAATATGTCATTTTTCCATTTCTGAATTCCTCTACTGCCTCAGCATAATCTGGATACAACTCGACCAGTGTCCGACACACAATATCAAATTCATTCTCATGAAGATTTGATAAGCTTGCAAACTGAACTTCATTTGATAAAGTCCCCCAGCTTGAAGAGTCTACAGGTGTAGGAAGTATTATGTCATAGTCATATATGCAGGCATAAATCTCATTGTCTCTCAAGCCAACATTATCTTTATATGCTTCATCAATTCTAGGCAGTACCGTAACGCCTCCTAATCCTACAGTGTTAGGAATTTCTCTAAAAGCAAAATGTCTCCTATAATGCATGAAGCCATAATAATCTGCCTCAACATTCTTCCATGCCCAATACTGCGCTGTGAGTTCGCAATATTTATCATTCTTTTGGGAGATATTATCCCCTTCATCATCCCTCTGCATAGTCAAACTTACTTTACTTAAAGCAGCCCCCACATGAATAGGTGTCAGTATTTCACTCTCTAGTATTTCACCATCTTTATGATACGATACAAAAATTTTGACCTTACCCACATCTTTTTTTAAGGCTTCATTTACTCCTTTTTTCCTTTTGGCGTAACCGCCTCCACCTAATATTTGCTGTGCTGTAAAATGTGACTTTTTTCTATTCATTGCATTCATCAACTGCCCCTTAAACGAAGCAGAATACACTCTGTCGCCCCATTTTTCCTCTATTCTTAGCAGCTGTGACCATAGGTTCTCCATATCCTGCAAAGAAAGCCTGTCTACACTTTCTCTTTCGCAGAAATCTGGTGAGAAATTAGCCCTGAACAATATATTCAAGCTCAGTTCAAAACCTTCGTTAAGGTAATAGTCAACAGTTTCTTCCAAATGATCTGCTGTTGACTTAAGCACAGCGCAGAGTATCCTTATCCTTGGCTTGGTTAGCCCTCTGCTATTTCTCATTTCTAACAGCCTTTTTGCATTAGTATGAACCTGTTCAAAAGTAGAGCCACGACGGATATACTCAAAAAGTTCTGGCCGATACGTATCAATAGATATGCCTACAAAATCAACGGGAGCCGCTAATATTGCTTCGCACGCTTCCTCATCAAGCAAAGTGGCATTGGTAAACACCTCTATGCCACCTTTGTTATCTTCAATTTTTGCTAATTCTTGCAATTTCTTCTTAAATCCCCATTTAGGCAGGAAAGTTTCACCGCCGGTAAGGAGCAAGTGACCACCATTATGTACAAATGGCACAATAAAATCAGCAAATTTTGGGTTACATGAACCAAAATCCACTTCGAAATTATCTGTATCCAAACAATAACGGCATCTTATATTACAATCAGGGCCTAAACTAAGATTTGCTTTACTGAATGAAAAGTTCCCATCTGCATCTTTATATAAATCTGCATCCACCTTGGATTTGCCCATTCTGAACGCCGCCATGCATTCACAACTCTCTGGACAGCCCGCACCTTTGAAATCTCCCCGAAGGAATTTGCTTCTCACTTCATTTTCTTCTTGACCTTCAGCAAACTCTCTACAAAGTTCCTCATAGCCAAAATTTTCATAATTTTCAATAGCATTCATAGTCTTATGGAAAGGACAGAAACGCACATATAATTTATCTCTTGGTATCAAGTACAATTGAGAAAAGGGATTTGCACAGGGATAATACATCTTTTCTTTATTATTCTCATTAAATTCCATATCATAAACCCTCCGGGAAAAATTAAAGATTATCGTTACCTTCGTCTATAGTCTGAACCAAAATGTGTTTACCTGTTTTTTCATACAGTTGCACCATACTAGACCAATCTCCAAAATAAGCGTCTGTCCAGACTATCGCTCTATCAACCTCAGCTGTATCATCATAAATACCCCATTTTTTCTGCTTGTAGTCACTGACTATAGCATCATATCTATCCAACAACTCTGGACGCATAGCCTCAAACGTTGATTTCAATAACGGATGTGGTCTCCACCATAACACAATCTCATTTTGTGCTCTAAATATTTCCAATACAGATTCAATTTTTTCAAGAAACTTCTCTCCATGCTTTAACATGGCAGTAAGTCCTGTATTATAAAGGATTGTCTTCCTTCCTCGGATAAGGCTCTGCCATTCCTCTGGGATTTTATAATTATCGCGATTGCTTATTATTATATTATCGAATTTAGGTGAACCAAGTCCCAAAATGTGTTCTTCCCAATATTCCCTTGAAGCATTAGTATACCTAGTCAGAACATTTACGTATACTTTTCTCATTGCCTCAGACTGAACAATTATGTTGTCTGCATTTGTGACACCAGGTTCCAGTATATAATTGGATAGCTTATCCTCCTCATCCATTATCTCTTCTTTCTCAGAATCAGCATAGTTAATATTAGGTTCATCCAATAAAAAATAAGGAATATACACCAATCTATCCGTGCATTCCTTAAGATTACTACTGTAGAATTCTTGGCTGGTGCTTGTGACCCGATTGCAGTTATCGTACGGGTAGTGGTAGAAAATCACATCAGGATGCATGGTCTTCAGATCTACTTCCTGCCAATCCAAAGTAGGCACATCCTTAGGGAACAAATCCCTCTCGCAGTGCCACTCTTTGGCTGTCCCATCCGGATTCCTGTCGCAGTAAGGAATAGGAATCACATAGGCCAGACAATTATCCTTATCCTCATAAGCAGCCCGCCATACACTTTCCAGTGAATCCCACATGCTGGCCTTATAGGGCAAGAACACCATTTCTTTCTTGAAGTGTTCCTCCTTGTTAGTCTCAGCCATGATATGCTCCAAGAGTTCTTTGCAGAGTCCCACAATCTCCCCGGCATCTTTTCCCGCTTCCCCGGAGAGTATCTGCTTGATGGCCATGATCAGGCCGTCATACACTTCACCGTATTTGGCATAGTTGCCCTCAGTCAGTCCCTGCTGACAGAGCTCCCTGGCCTCCTCCAGATTATGAAGCACCGGGCGCAGCTTCTGCGGATGAGCGGCGGCTGCCATGGTTGTTGTCATGTATGTGAATTTCAGCTTAGATAGGAGCCTGCTTTTGATGGCCATGGAATTCATCTCCTGGAAAGATTTTTCTCACTAATTGGTAAGGCTACGAAAACCTCATCCGTCAGACCTTCGGTCTGCCACCTTCCCCATAGGGGAAGGCTAATGGACACATACTATCTCATACAATCTCAGTACGCTTTTTGGGGTGGGTGCACCAAAATGCACCCATTTGCACCCGGGTGCACCAGTTTGCACCCAAAATGCACCCGTTGCACCCAAAATGCACCAATTTGCACCCAACCAAGTTCTACGCTGTCACAATTAGTTGCTTATTTGATACAATGTGTCAGATTCAAAATTAGCTGAATCCCCGAAGCCTCTTATTTCAAGGGGTTTCTGGCATGCACCTAATTTTCGTAATTGTATTGAATTGCGGTTAAATTGATTACAATTGTCATAAGGATAATGAAAAAAAATCACATCAGGATGCATGTGCTTCAAATCCACTTCCTGCCAATCCAAAACAGGCACATCCTTGGGGAACAAATCCCTCTCGCAGTGCCATTCTTTAGCACTGCCATCTGGATTTCGGTCACAATAAGGAATGGGAATCACATAAGCAAGGCAATTATCTTTATCTGCGTAAGCTGCCCGCCATACGCTTTCCAGTGAATCCCACATAGAAGCTTTGTATGGCAAAAAGACCATCTCTTTTTTGAAGTGTTCTTCTTTGATGGTCTCCTGTACGATATGCTCTAAAAGCTCTTTGCACAACTCCACAATCTCTCCGGCAGCATTTCCTACCTCGCCGGAAAGTATCTGTTTGACAGCCATAATAAGCCCGTCATACTCTTCACCGTATTTTGCATAATTTACCTCGGTCAATCCTTGCTGGCAGAGTGCTCTGGCCTCTTCCAGACTGTGAAGTACCGGGTGCATTTTCTGCGGATGAGCTGAAGCTGCCATGTCCATAGCTTTGTATGTGGATTTCAAATTAGTTAAAAGTCTGTTTTTGATGGGCATGGGACTCACCTCCTGAAGAGTTTAGCATATCCATATATCTAACAGCCGCTGGAGCTGCTTCATTACATCATAAGCATTGCCGGAGCCTTCTTGCCTTAATGGCAGAAAGCCTGTGAGCGTAACCCCACTTCGCTCCGCATTTTTGGCTGCGGTCCTGGCCTCCCCGGAAGCTTGTGCTTGTCTGAGGCCGACTGTTTGCCCTATGTCAATGTCATCTGTCTCGGCCCTTGCGGTAAAACTGCCCGCAGGCAATTTGTCCTCAACTTCCAACAATTTAACCTTGTTCCAACCGATATTTTTTTTCGATGTTTCTTGCTCCGTTCAGCGAAGCCGCAGCCTCATAGCCGCAATATGGGCATTTAAAGAGGTTGCCAATGGCCGTTTTCCCCGTCTCGCCGCATACCGAACAAATAAGTCCCGTACCTTTGGAGGGAATTCTGACCAGTTCTATGGAGCGCTCCTCGCATTTTTCCTGCAAGCGCTCCCGAATGAAGCCACGGAAGCTTCTGGCGAGTTTACGCTTGGCAGACTTAGCGATTTTACCGCCCTTCCCCACCTTAACGGGGTGAGTAATAACGATACGGCAGGGCTTTTCCTCCGCGAGCATACGGTTCAAGGCTGCGTTGATAAAGCCTTCTGTCCGTACACGGTTGCGCTCTTTTTGGCGTTGGTATTTTTGTGTCCCGAGATTATGGCAGGAAATAACCGCAGCTTTATGGGGATTTCCCTCTGCCAAGGCGTCTCGTCCGGCCTCGCGGTATTGGTTGCGCAAGCGGTTCTTGGCATCAAGACGTTCCGTTTCCGCATCCGTCAACCTGCTCAGTCCCTCTCCATATACATGTCCGTTGGAAAGCGTCAGTGCATCCACATTACCAATATGCATATAAATCTCATTCGTCCAGCCTTCCGGCAGTGACGAGTCCCTGGTAACGGGCGCCGTAAGAATGATATAATCATCCCTGACCTCCACATGAAGCTGACGGCTGAACTGCCGTCCGTCCCGCAAGGGAATCTCCACACGCTTGCGTGGCTGCCGCCCTGCGATGCGCATGATACCGTTTTTATAGGAATAACCGGCCTTAGGGGATATCGTGAACCCTGTCTCCTGCCTTACCTGCACTTTGCCCAAACGCTTACGGGTCTGACGGCAAAGCCAGTTGTTCAGGCGCTGCTTGTCCACCAGCAGGTTCTTCACCAGATTCGGTTCCTCGTAATCCTTCCCTTGCAGGATGGCTGCATAGACACTGTTCCATTTCAGAATGGTGTAGATATACGCTTTGTCATCCTTCGTGAAGCTCTCATGGAAAGCCGCCAGACGCTTCAAGGTATCCCGCAGAATTCCCCAGCGTCTCTTGATGGCAGCCAGCGCATCCAAAATAGCAAGTTCATAATAGACAACCGGCATTCCCAGTTCCTGCCGCATGTCCGATGCGCGCATCTCGTTGAGCACCGTATACCCCGGCATCAGTTTGCCCAGACTACCTATGCCGCTATAGCGCTCGTAGGTAGTTTTTTTGACCTTGGCATACGCCCCTGCCAGCCAGCGAAGAAACTCCATCGTTTCGGCAGGAAGTTTCCGGCTGTACTGCCTGACGTTTTTTGTATACGTTGCCATGAGATAACCATGCCCCTCGTAAATTGATAGCGGACTTTTTCGTGAAGTAGGATACTTCACGAAAATAAAAACTTTTATTCCTTCCTTACGATATCATAGTATGTATTGTAACATTGTTTGCCTGAAATTGTCAACCGGGTTTTCGACAGTTAAATAAAGCAAAAACTCCTGCAAACCGCCATATGGCGGGCTTTTTTTGTCAATTTCTCTTTCTAATTTTGTTGTATGATGTTGTATATTATGGAAAATCATGCTATAATAACTATATGAAGCTATACTACGACAGAAGATCAAAGGATCCAACCTACTTTATCCAGCAGGGCTATCGAAACGGCCAAAAGACATCCACGCGCAATATTAAGCGCATTGGGAAACATTCGGAGCTTCTCGCTATCACAAATGACCCCCTGACATATGCCAAGGAACAGGTAGCGAAATACAATGAGGAGATAAAAAATGCCAAGGTCTCCATGGAGCTTTCCATAGATTTTGACAAAAAGGTCAGGGCTTCCGAAAATGTCATTTCCTCATCCACGCTGAAGAACATCGGGTATTACTACCTCCATCGGATATACCATGATCTGCAGGTTGGACAATTCTTCAAAAAAATAACAGCCAACAGGAAAATCGAGTTCAATCCCGATATTGTGAACCGTTTCCTTTCCTGTACCCGCATCATCGCTCCTGCCTCGAAGCGAAGCACTCACCTGCACCGGGCGGAGTTTTATGAGCAGCCCGACTTCGACTATGTACATATCCTCCGTACCATGGATCTCATGGAGGAAAACTATGAGGCATACATACGTCATCTATATGACCACAGTACAAATATCGTAAAAAGAGACACCTCTGTATGCTATTATGACTGTTCCAATTTCTACTTTGAAATTGAGTCACCGGACAATGACTATATTGATGAGGTTACTGGTGAAGCCATCTCTGGTTTCCGCAAATACGGCATGAGCAAGGAACACCGCCCAAACCCGATTGTCGAAATGGGCCTTTTTATGGATGCGGACGGAATCCCTCTTTCGATGTGCCTTGTTTCAGGCAGCCAGAGTGAGCAGACAACCGCCATTCCGCTTGAAAAGGAACTCGGCAAAATGCTGAAGAACAAGCCTTTTATTTATTGTGCAGATGCAGGGCTGGGGTCTTACCATATCCGCAACTTCAATTCCATGGGCGGACGGGCCTTTGTCGTGACACAGTCCATCAAGAAACTGTCCGAAACGTTGAAGCAAGCGGTATTCAATGACTGTGATTACCGGCTCCTTTCTTCTGGTGCTCCTGTCTCGTTAGAATGGATGCAGCAATTCAACAAAAAGGACGAATCCCAAATGCCGTTCTACCTTGACAAGGCATTCAAGGTCATTCCCGCAGATAATTTGGTTGAACTGGGACTGTATGAGGAAAAGATTTGCAAAAACGGAAAAACAAGGCGAGTTAAGGCCAAGGGGATCCTCCCGCAGAAGCTGATCATTACATTTTCAAGAAAAATGATGGAGTATCAGCGTTTTATCCGTAACCGTCAAATCGAGCGGGCCAAAAACCTCCTAAAAAACATAGATCCTGAGACATACAGAAAAGGCCCCCACGACGTGACCCGGTTCATCAAACGCAGCTCGAACGGCAAGAATGGAGAAAAAGCAGCAGACTGGTATGCATTGGATACCAATCGCATTGCTGAGGAAGAACAGTATGATGGGTTCTATGCAATAGCGACAAATCTGGACATATCCGAAGATGAGTCCGGCTTGAAAAAAGATGTGGGAAGGATTCTGGATATTAGCGCACAGAGATACAAAATCGAGGATTGCTTCAGGATTTTGAAGACAAATTTTTCATCAAGGCCGGTTTACCACCACAGCAAGCCAAGAATCATTGCCCATTTCATGATCTGCTACACAGCACTTCTGATCTTCCGGCTGCTCCAAAAGAAACTCGCACTTGCCGGTTACCACTTTACTCCAAACGAAATCGTGGAGACTCTTCAGAATATGCAAATCACGAATGTCAATGATATCTTTTACGCAGCTACATATGAAGGCTCACAGGTGCTGACTGCTTTGAACACACTTTATCCCATGTCAAAGCTCGACCGAAAATACTACCAGCCAAAGGAACTCAAAAAACTTTTTAAAAATTTTTCAGGATAAGTTTTCCATACAACATTTCAAAACATAACTAAGAGCCGGACCCCCTTAGAAAACAAAGGGGGTCCGGCTCTTAGACGCTATTTAACTGTCGAAAACGGGATCATAGTATGTATTGTAACATTGTTTGCCTGAAATTGTCAATATATGAATTTTATGAATTCTTTGCATTTTAGGAGGGATATCCATGTCAAGGAAAGGGGATAATATCTACAAAAGAAAGGATGGCCGCTGGGAAGGACGATTTGTCAAAGAACGCAGGAACGGACGTACAATCTTTGGCTCGGTCTTTGGCAAGACACACAGGGAAACAAAAGCCAAACTGGCCATTGCACAATATGAGTGGCAGGAAGGGCTGATGACGGCAAAGCGTAACAGAAACAAGCTGGAATCAGTCAGTGATGCCTGGCTCAAAGAATCAGAGGCATTTCTCAAAGAATCTACCATTGCCAAGTACAGGGACTATCTGCGCTGTTACATCTGCCCAAGGTTCGGCAGTCTGGATATAGGGGACATCAGTGACGAAATGCTGGCTGCATTTTGTATCAGTTTGTTGGAAAAAGGTGGTGTAAACGGTCAGGGGCTTTCCTCCAAAACGGTGTCAGAAATTTTTCGCGTTATGAAACAACTGCGAAAATTTGCCAGACTGCGAAAGATAACTGTAGGTTACAAAGCTGATTGCTTGGGCATCAGACAAAAAACAAAGCCGCTCAGAGTGTTCAGTCCGGCAGAGAGGGCGCGCCTGCATGCCTATCTGGAAAAGAGTAAAAAGCGAAGTCATCTTGGCATCCTGCTTTGCCTGTCCACAGGAATCAGGCTGGGTGAGCTTTGTGCACTTACATGGGATGATATTTCTCTGGAAGAGCAAAAACTCTATGTGCGCCGTACATTGCAACGGATTCGCAACCATGAAGGCAGCGGAGCCAAAACCAAGATTGTGGTCACACAGCCAAAAAGCGACTGCTCCATTCGCACTATTCCTCTCCCCAGCAAACTATGTTCCGCTCTCGCGCCCCACTGGCAGCCGGGAGCTTTTTTCTTGACCGGAGATACAGAGAAATTTGTGGAACCTCGCACGATGCAGAACCATTTCAAAGCTGTGCTGGCTGCCGCAGGTATCGCCGATGCAAATTTTCATGCGCTGCGGCATACATTCGCCACACAGTGCGTAGAAGTCAATTTTGATGTGAAATGCCTAAGTGAGTTACTGGGACATTCCGATGTGAGTATCACTTTGAACCGCTATGTGCATCCTACAATGGAGATGAAGCGGCTGAACATGGAAAAATTACTTTCTAAAGTCCTATAAGCCGTCGAATAAGCCGTCAAGACAGACAGCCCGTAAGCCTAGGGAATACAAGGTTTTACGGGCATTTTTGTTTTTTGCTGGGGAATTTTTAAGCCGTCAAAATAAGCCGTCAAAAATTTCTGAAGCCCCGTACGGCATGGCTTCCTAGGGGATAAACCGTGAAGTATCCTACTTCACGAAAATAATTCTTCAACAAAGCAAAAGAGCTGCTGCATAAATGACATTTCACAGTTCACTTATGCAGCAGCCTTCTTTTTGTGTTTTTTTCTTATGCCAGTACGTAAACCTCAATGTTTCTCCGGCCAAAGTTCATGCATTCGCCGTAAGATTCCATGCACAGGTCTACTTTCTGACCACGGATGGCCCCACCGGTGTCGGCTGCAATAGCCACACCATAGCCCGGAATATAGACCCGGGAACCAAGTGGAATTACTCCGGGGTCAACAGCAACTACGCCACGGCGGGCAGGAATGCCCGTAGCCGTTATGCCTGCACCATTCCCGTCAGTGGGAAGGTACGCCGTTGCTTCCATGGTGTAAACGCCGGTGTAATGCATATTCCCCATCTCCGTCTGCACCGTGGGTCTCATTTGTTCTTCACGCATACGCTGCAGTGTCTCGCGTTTTTTGGCACTGTCAGTTACTACTATGTCTAGGTTTTCCTGAATTTTCGCATCCAGTCCCAGAGGAGTCTCTACATCCTCCAGATTGTAGC
>ERZ842401.5871-NODE-5871-length-13373-cov-6.434750_pt1 | contig 13373 bp, 13 predicted proteins | sample MGYA00521270_ERZ842401 | MGnify/ENA primary metagenome ERZ842401 (study PRJEB31892, sample SAMEA3878208) | bioreactor metagenome | biome: Moose rumen | place: Sweden | collected 2011-10 | study: EMG produced TPA metagenomics assembly of the PRJEB12797 data set... | reverse complement strand
GATGCCGATGCCGAGCGCATCAACATCCCCGCCAATCCCCGCCACTACTGGCGCTACCGCATGCACATGACCATCGAGCAACTGATGAAGGAGGGCGCATTCAACGCCCACGTGAAAGACCTCATCGCACAAAACGGACGGTCATGAAACGGTTCATCCAACTGGTAGCGATCATCATGGCTGTGCTATCACCGCTTGCGGCAAATGGACGCTCGGGGGTGACCTACACCCCCGAGGCCTCGCTGTTCACTGCCGAGACCAACGAAGACGCCCAGCAAGTGAAACTGCGCATCTACAGCGACGGCCTGGGCGGCACACCCCTGCAGGTCATCGACATGCAGCGTACCCAGGGTGACAAGACGCGCTGGCAGGCTCGCGTCCCCGGCGACTTCAAGGGTAGGTTCTATACCTTTGACGTCCAGTATGCCGGCCAGTTCCAGGGCGAGTGCGCCGGCGTGTGGGCCACGGCTGTGGGCGTGAACGGCAAGCGTGCCGCCATCGTCGACATGGGTGACACCGATCCTGCCGGGTGGGACGACGACCGCAACCCTGGCATCCCTGCCCGTGACCTGATCATCTATGAGATGCACCACCGCGACTTCTCGATTGATGCGTCGAGTGGCATCGTGAACAAGGGCAAATACCTTGCCTTGACCGAGCCGCGTGCCATCGACCACCTGAAGGCGCTGGGCATCAACGCGGTACACATCCTGCCGTCATTCGATTATGCGTCGGTGGATGAAACCCGGCTCAGTGAGCCGCAGTACAACTGGGGCTATGACCCCGTGAACTACAACGTGCCTGAGGGCGGCTACTCGACCGACCCCTATCGTCCCGAGGTGCGCATCAATGAGTTCAAACAGATGGTGCAGGCGCTGCACCGTGCCGGCATCGCCGTGATTCTGGACGTGGTGTACAACCACACGTTTGACATCGGCGGCAGCAACTTCCAGCACATGCGGCCCGACTACTACTACCGCAAGAACGCCGACGGCACATGGAGCAACGGCAGCGGTTGCGGCAACGAGACGGCCAGCGAGCGTGAGGCGATGCGCCGCTACATGGTCGAGAGTGTGAAGTACTGGGTGGAGGAGTACCACATCGACGGCTTCCGCTTCGACCTGATGGGCGTGCATGACATCAAGACGATGAACGCCATCCGCGCCGCCCTGCCCCAGGACATCTTCATCTATGGCGAGGGCTGGAGTGCCGGCTCGTGCGCCATCCCCAACGACGAGTTGGGCATGAAGGCCAACATCATGCGCATGCCGGGTATCGCGGCCTTCAGCGACGAAATCCGTGACGCGTTGCGCGGCCCTTGGGACAGCGACAGCAAGGCCGCCTTCCTGGGCGGTGTCAAGGGCAACGAGGAGAGCCTCAAGTTTGGCATCGTGGGCGCCATCCAGCATCCCGATGTGGACTGCAGCAAGGTGAATTACAGCAAGGAGCCTTATGCATTGGAGCCCACGCAGATGATCGCCTATGTGAGTTGCCACGACGACATGTGCCTGGTGGACCGCCTCAAGGCCAGTGTGCCGGGCATTACTGCCGATGAACTCATCCGCCTGGACCTGCTGGCGCAGACCGCGGTCTTCACTTCACAGGGTGTCCCCTTCATGCTCAGCGGCGAGGAAATGCTGCGTGACAAGAAGGGCGTCCACAACAGTTTCAACAGCCCTGACAGCATCAACCGCCTGGACTGGGACAACCTGGAGCGTTATCCGCAGGTGATGGCCTACTACAGCGCCTTGATTGCCATGCGCAAGGCCCACCCGGCTTTCCACATGGGTGATGCCGACATGGTGCGCCGCAACCTGGATTTCCTGCCCGGTGAGGATTGCCTCGTGGCCTTCCACATCGACGGCAAACAGGTGCCGCAGGAGTCGTGGGGTGACATCTACGTCGCCCTCAACGCCAACAAGCACGCGTGCACCATCGAGGTGCCCGAGGGCTTCTACACCGTCGTGTGCCGCGGCACCGAGTGTGACGCCGACGGCCTAGCCACCATCGCCGGCGGCACCGTCGTCGTCCCCGCCCAGGGAGCACTCATCATCCACAACTGACGTTTAGGACAAAACGGGTTCTATCAACTCCTATAGTGACTATTGACCCTATAATCACTATAGGAGTTGTTTTTAGGGAAAAAGGTATTTTTAAGGGGGAAAATAGTTGGTGTTCCAAAAAAAGTTCGTAAAATTGCAGGTTAAATGTAAAGCAAATCCTTGGCGCGTTGTCGCTAAGCAACAATAGAACAGACGATTATGAACATTGCGATAGAGAAAATGCTGTCTCATGTATATGAGATTGAAGGACTGATGCTCGTCACCCGTCGATTGGGTGAAGAGAACACCCCCGAAGTCATTACCAATAAAATCCAGCGCAAGGTGCGCGAATTGGCGGAGATGTGTGGCGTAGAGTTGACAGCACCTGCTGCTCCTGCGGTAGCCGAGGTCCCAACAACTGCCCCAGCACCTGTCCTGCCTGAGCCAGAATCCTCTACTGAAGGTTTGCCCGAGGATGACTATGACGCCGACGAGACATGGCAGCACGACAATGGCGAGGAATTCAAGGAAGTCTTCGCGCTCGACTATCAAGAGCCCGAGCATGCAATTCAGGACCCTAAACAGGTGCCTGTCGCTGACCGTGAGCCCGATGACGACATCACCGTGGAGTTTATCGAGGCTCCTGATGAGGAACCCGTTGCTGAGCCGGTGGCACCCCCCGCAGCACCTGCTGTGCAGCCTCCCGTGTTCCGTGTTCCCATCGACACCAGCGACGAGCCGGTACCTGACCCTGACCCCGCAGTCGTGCCCGAGGATGACCGTGACCTGCCTGATATCTCTGTCGAATTTATCGAAGCCCCAGACGATACCGTCCCCGAGCCGTTGGAGGAAATGCCCATGCCTCCCGTGCCCACCGACGTTCCCATCGCCGAGGATGTGCCCGCAGGTCCCATGCGTGTGGACGAGAAACTGCAGCGCGACCTGTCGCGTGACATCCGCAAGGCGATCTCGGTCAATGATCGTTTCCGTTTCCAGCGAGAGTTGTTTGCGGGCAGCGCCAGTGCGATGAATACCGCCATCGAGCAAGTCGAGATGATGAAAAGCTATGGCAATGCCGAACTGTACTTCTTCAGCCAGTTGCATTGGGACCGTGACAACGAGGTGGTCAAGGACTTCATGACCATCGTGCGCAATCATTTCCAGCGTTGACAAGCATGGCAGGCAAACTCTACATAGTGCCCACTCCCGTCGGTAACCTTGGCGACATGACACCTCGTGCAATTGAGGTGCTCAACAGTGTCGACACCATTCTTGCCGAGGACACGCGCACCAGTGGAATCCTGCTCAAGCACTTTGGCATAGCGACCCCCATGCGAAGCCATCACAAGTTCAATGAACACGAGGCCGTGCATGCCGTGGTCGAACAGTTGCAGGCTGGGGCCGTGATGGCACTCATCAGCGATGCGGGCACACCGGGTATCAGCGACCCGGGTTTCATGCTCTCTCGGGAATGCCGCCGTCAGGGCGTCGAGGTCGAGACCTTGCCTGGCGCAACGGCTTTTGTGCCGGCGTTGGTTAATTCGGGCCTGCCGTGCGACCGTTTTCTGTTTGAGGGCTTCTTGCCGGTCAAGAAGGGACGCTCCACACGTCTCGAGCAACTCAAGACGCAGCCATTGACGATGATATACTATGAGTCTCCGGTGAGGCTGTTGAAGACGTTGCAACAGTTTGCCGAGGTTTTCGGTGGCGAGCGCGAGGCCAGTGTGGTGCGCGAAATCAGCAAACTTCACAACACTACCCACAACGGCACGCTGGACCAACTGGTGCAGCACTTCACCGATAACGCACCCCGTGGCGAGATTGTCATCGTCGTTGCCGGTTGTCCGCCTGTCGAGACAGTCAAGGTGGACAAGTATGCCGCATTCAAGGGTAAGAACGCCAAGGTGTGAAAAAAGAGTTACAGTAGAAAAGAAACGCCTATAAGTCAAGACGATAAACTAAAAAACATAAGTATGAAAAAGATTGCTTATTTTGTTTGGTTAATGATAGGGTTGGCGCTGATGCCAGCCTGCCAGCGCGCCAATCAGCTGGAACGTGACGCCATGCGCCAGGATTCCATCAACGCCGTGCTGCAAGACTCTATCAACACCGCCAATGCCGAGAAAGACAGCCTCATGCAACTCATGGCTGATGTCGCTGATGGTATGGCTCAAATCAAGGAAATCGAAGACATCGTGTCGGTCAACAACCTGAGTGGTGAGACCCCCGACCGCAAGAAACAGCTGCGCGATGACATCGTGCTCATCCAGCAGTCGGTCAACAAGCACAAGCAACGTCTCGCCGAGCTGGAGAAGCGCCTCAAGCAGTCCACCAACTACAACAGCTCGATGCAGAAGACGATTGCCAACCTCAAGCAACAGCTTGAGCAGCAGCAGACGACCATCAACACGTTGACCGAGCAACTCGCTGCTGCCCACATCCAGATCAAGAACCTTAATCAGAGTGTAGACTCGCTCAATGTGGTCAACGAGAATGTCACCAAGGAACGCGAGGCCGCCAAGCAGGAGTCCAAGGAACTGGCTAACGAGGTCGCTAACCTCAACGTCTGCTACTATGTCATCGGTTCCAAGAGTGAACTCAAGGCTCACAAAATCATCGAGACGGGTTTCTTGCGCAAGACCAAGATCCTGGAAGGTGACTACGAGATGTCCTATTTCACTAAGGCCGATCGCCGCACACTGAGCGAGATTCCCCTGCACAGCAACAAGGCCCAACTCATGACCTCGCATCCCCAAGACTCCTACGAGATCGTGGAGCATGGCAATGTCAAGACCCTTCACATCCTCAACGCCAACCGCTTCTGGGAAAAATCCAATTTCCTTGTCGTTAAGGTGGATTGATGAAGGTTGTCCTGGCTTTTGATAAATTCAAGGGGTCGGCCACCGCTGCTCAACTCAATGCCGCTGCGCTCGATGCTGCCGACGGCCTTGACGGCTTGCAGTGCGTGAGCGTCCCCGTTGCCGATGGTGGTGACGGCACCGCGGCTGTCCTGGCCGCTCCACGTGACGGCCAGTGGATACAGCTGGCCGTTCCAGCGCCGCTGTTGCAACTCCCTCCTGTCAACGCTTCCTACTTCCTGTGTGATGATGGCACCGCACTCATCGAGTTGGCGGCAGCATCGGGTTTGAGCCTGGTTCCCAAGCACTCGCTTGATGTGATGCGCGCCACCACACTGGGCACGGGACTGATGATGCGTGATGCCATGGAGCGGGGGAGCCGCGACATCGTGTTGGGACTGGGTGGGTCGGCCACCTGCGATGCCGCCATGGGAATCATGTGTGCCCTTGGGGCTGAGTTCCTGGATGCCGACGACAGGCACCTATATCCCTGCGGCGGTTCTCTTGAACAGATAGCCCAAATCCGTGTCGAAGGCATCCCCCAGGAGGTCAAGGACTGCCATTTCACTCTGCTTGCCGATGTGGAAAACACCTTGAGCGGCGAGTATGGCGCTGCACGCATCTATGCCCCGCAGAAGGGTGCCTCGCCACAGCAGGTGGAGCAATTGGACAACGGCTTGCGTCATGTGGGCCGCCTTGCGGGTGAGGCAATCGCACTCAAGTCCGGTAGCGGTGCTGCCGGCGGAGTGCCGGCACTCATGCTGCATCTGCTGGATTGTGACCTGGTGCCAGGAGCACCCTACGTGCTGCAGCGCAATGGCCTGGTTGAGGCCATGGCGGGTGCCGACCTGGTGATTACCGGCGAGGGACGTTTTGACAGTCAGACGCTCATGGGCAAGGGTCCCGGTTGCGTCATCAAGATGGCGCGCGAGCAGGACATCCCCGTGGCGGTCGTGTGTGGCGTGATGGATGATGGCTTGGACCATCAAGTGGCTGGCATCAAGCAGGTAGTGGCTGTGAGCGACGGTTTGCCTGTCGATGAGGCAATGGACACCAATGGCACGCTCATGCGTGTCACCATGGCGGTGCAAAAACTGTTGAGGGATTTTACTCGATAATCAGGTGATACTCGTCACGCGGACGCCAGTTGCGTGTGAGCAGGTACATCGTCACCACTGCAAAGATGAGGGTGAGCACAAACATGGCGGCGAACATGTACTTGGAAAGCATGCGACCCATCAGACCAGCATAAACGTCTCCCATCCTGCTGATAACCAATTCCATGGCTGTTTCGTAGTCAATCCACAGGACGATGCTCTTGGAGAATGGAATGAGTGACATGACGGCGTAACTGGCAATCACACCATTGCGGCTGCGGTAGTTGCCCATGAACTTGCGCAGACCCTCGGCAATGCAGCCACACACGATGCATCCCAGCGCAAAGTACTCATGCCCCTGGCCAAAAATGAAATTTACAATCAGCAGCAGCACCGCACACAGGATGGCGATGCCTGGCACAGGATAGCGTTGGCACAGTTTGAAGTAAGGCCATGATGCAGTCACTGCGGCAAAGACAGCGCTATAGGTCCAGCCAAAAGGATGCAGGAATCCTAAAAACTCGACAATACATACTGCAAACACATACAGCAAAGCCAACAATATCACATAAATTGCACGTTCCATATTCTTTGTAGGGTCAAAATGGTTATATCTTGCGGCAAAGATAAATCATTTTGACAATTTAACAATACTTTTCACGATAATTTGTGATTTCTGCCCAGTGTTGTAACGATTCACTGAATCGCTTTCAACTGAGCCTCACGCTAAGGCGCTAAGGCACTAAGTTTTTGTTACATAGTTATTTATGACAATCGCGTCTTTTTTCATGTTGATAGCGGATGGGGTTGATTGATAGATGAGATTTACCATCATCAATAACACATCCTGTTAAATATTAATATCTTAGCGCCTTTGCGGCTTAGCGTGGGATTATTTTGGCTGAACAGTTGCCCCAGTGTTTATTGACTCATGAGAGGATAGGGAATGGTGGATTTTAGAAATAATGTTGTAACTTTGCACCGGTGAAAATTGTGCGGACATCCATATTGCCTTTCCATGGATTCTCGGCCATCAACCTGATGGGCGTGCTTTTTGTGCATCATGGCGTGTATTTGAGCAACGAGATGATCAACCACGAGCGCATCCACACGGCGCAGCAGCGCGAGATGCTGTTTGTGTTCTTTTTTTTGGCCTATTTTGTGGAATGGATCATCCGGCTCCCCATGCGTGGTAATGCCTATCACAATATCTCGTTTGAGCGTGAGGCCTACGGCAACCAGCGCAATCTGGATTATCTGCACCACCGGCCCCACTATGCCTGGCGTTTTTACATGAAGCGTCAGCCCCGTCATCATTATTAACCACATTCAACAACATGAAACGAATCACCCTTTTAACGATATTAGCGTTTGCCGCCTTGACCAGTTGGGCTCTTACACCCCAGGAGGCGGTAGACAAGTTTGTATCTAACAGCTCACTTCGCTATGCCTCGGTGGGCGTGCAGGTCATCGATCTCGACTCTTCCCGCTCCATCGCCAGTTACCGTCCCGATCAGGCTAACATCACTGCCTCGACGATGAAAACGGTGGTCTCGTCGGCCGCATTGGGGCTGTTGGGACCGCACTTCAGGTTTGAGACGCCCGTCTATCTCGACGGAGAACTCCAGGACGGCACCTTCAAGGGCAACATTGTCATTCGCGGCTTGGGCGACCCTACCCTCGGCTCGGTTTTCCTGCCCTACCAGGCCAATATCGTCGAGGAAATCATCGACGCGCTGCGTGCCCGTGGCATCTACAAGGTGGAAGGCACCATTGTGGGTGATGATACCTACTACAGTTTCCCTTATTTCGACGAGGATTGGGATGTGGGTGACCTGGCCTATGACTATGGCACAGCCGTCCATGCCTTGAGCTTTCACGATAATCTGGCGACAGCGACGTTCACCCTGGATGGCCGTGGCCGTGTGTCACATTCATCGTTCACACCGCCAGTGCCGGGGCTGAAAGTTATTAGCCGTTGTCGCGGTAGCCGTGGCCGCAATGCCGTCACGCCTTATCTTGACTACAGCGTGCCCGCACTGGTACTCACTGGCGAGACGACGGGCAAGAGTTACCGCAACACCTATGCCAACCCCACTCCAGCACCCATGCTGGTTGATAGTGTGGAACGTGCCCTTCGTGCCAGCGGTATCTACTTCAAGGTGGATGAGAATGCCCGTGACAATGCGCATCATGCCGAGCGCTCTTTGCTCGTGATCCACAAGTCCCCTGAACTGACCGAGATCATCACCTCGCTGCTCGACCGCAGCGACAACATGTTTGCCCATGCCCTGTTGCGCGCCATTGGTGCGCGTGACTGGGAAGTGAAGGGCCTGGATCTCATGCCGTCTAACTTGGATGTCATCGGTGTTGAGGCAGTCAAGCGCTGGCTCGAGTTGCAGGGCATTGACACTGCGCCCTTGTTCATGCGTGACGGCAGCGGTCTTGCCCGTGCTAACAAGGCCTCGGTCAACTTCTTTGGCGACATGCTGTCGATGATGGCCCACCGCCGCTTTGACGGGGTGCGCCTGTGCGACCTCATGCCCAAGGCTGCAGGACGCTCTGGCAAGACCCTGAAGGAGAACCCGTTGAGCGACCTCATCGTGCTCAAGTCGGGCAGCATGCGCCACGTGCAGTGCTTTGTGGGTTACTATCCTGCCCAGGAGCCCCGATATGCCTTTGCCGTGCTGGTCAACAACTTCACTTGTTCCCAGGCCAGCATCCGTGAGCAGATTGGCGTCTTCCTGTGCAATCTGTTTGAGGGACTGTGACCGTTATTTTTGCGGTAATTTAGGTCGTTGTATCACATTTTATTTGTACCTTTGCGACTCATTTACTGAATCATACTCAACTTTTTAAAGAAGAAGACAATAGAATAATGGCAGATATCACAATTGCGGGCATCATGCGCGCCGGGGCTTATTCGCCCAACCACATTGGCAACGACACCGCCATCTTTAACCTGGTGGCCGAGCAACTGCGCAAGCGCGGTTGCCAGGTCAACGTCTACAGTGAGGAACAGTTCAACAAGCAGGATATTAACGAACCTGTCGTGCTCGCCATGTGTCGTGAGCGTGAGAGCATCGCCAAGCTGCAGCGCCTTGAGGATGAGGGGAAACTCGTGGTCAACTCGGGCTATGGCATCGAGAACTGCACTCGAGAGCGCATGACGCGCATCCTGCTGGGCAACGGCATCCCTTATCCCGAGAGCCTGATTGTCAACACCAACGAGAACATCAAGGACCAGCTCAAGAAGGCTGGCTTCAAGAGCTGCTGGATCAAGCGTGGCGATTTCCATGCCATGCACAAGGAGGACGTGAGCTATGTGCGCCACCCCGAGGAGGCTCAGGAAGTGCTGCAGGAGTATTTCTACCGCGGCATCACGCGTGCGGTCATCAACGTTCACCTGGTGGGTGACCTGGTCAAGTTCTATGGCGTGAAGGGTTCGCAGTTCTTCTACTGGTTCTACCCCTTTGACGAGGGTCACAGCAAGTATGGCTGGGAGGAGGTCAACGGCCACAGCCAGGGCATCGACATTGACCTCAAGGAACTCAAGGACATCTGTTCGCGGGCTGCCGAGGAGTTGAACGTCGTCATCTACGGCGGCGACTGCATCGTCGACCCCGATGGCACCATCCGCATCATCGACTTCAACGACTGGCCTAGCTTTGCACCGTGCCGCAACGAGTCGGCCCCCCACATCGCCAAGGCCGTGCTGGCACTCGCCAAGGCCCACATGGGACTTTAATCACTCATTGTATCTAAAAAAATCAAAGCCATATTGCACATGACGTTAAAAGAAGAATATCAGGCTTCCCTCAAGTCCTTGGACACCGAGGAGTGGTTCGACCTGCATTTTCACCGCCCCCTGGGCTTCCTGTGGGCCAAGTTGTTTGCCCGGTTGGGAGTGAGCCCCAATGCCATCACTGTTGCCAGCATCTTTATGGGTGTGACTGGTGGCATCTTGCTCTACTTTGGGCAACCGACGCTGGCATGGCTCAACTGGATTGGCATGCTGCTCATCACCTGGGCCGACACGTTTGACAGTGCCGATGGTCAGTTGGCGCGCCTCACTCAGCAGTATTCCCGCATGGGGCGCATCCTGGACGGCGTGAGCGGTGACTTCTGGTTCGCTGCCATCAGCTTTGCGCTGGTGTTCAGGGAACTGGAATTTGGTGACAGCCTGTTGGGACCCAATTATTTTGCCGAGCATGAGTGGCAAATCTGGACATTGGGTATCTTGTCGGGACTTAGCCATGCCATGCAGGCCGCTATGGCCGACTATTACCGTCAGTTCCATCTCTTCTTCCTCAAGGGCAAGCAGGGCAGTGAACTTGACAGCACCAGCAAACTCGACGAGCAGTACCTGCAGATGGAGTGGGGACGCAACTTCTGGAGCAAGCTGCCCATGTTCTTCTACCGTGCCTATACCGCCAATCAGGAGCGCATGACTCCCAACATGCAGCGCCTGTGTGCCGCACTCAAGGAGCGCTATGGTGACGATGGCGTTCCCTCGCAGGACTTCCGCGACTACTTCCGCAAGTTGAGCCTGCCGTTGATGAAGTATACCAACATCCTCACCTTCAACACCCGCATCATAGCCTGCTTTATTGCTGTGCTCATCGACATGCCGTGGCTGTATTTCGCCTTCGAGGTGGTGGTACTTAACATACTGCTGATTTACATGGTCGTCCGTCATGAGGGCATCTGCAAGAAGGCCCTCAACTACTTGCTCAAACAGTGATGGACAAGTTCTTGCTGCAAGTGCCTGTGGCAGTGCCCGACACGGCTGCTGCCAACAAGATACAGGAGGCGACTAATGTCGTTGCCTCGAGGGTAGACTCGTTGGCCAACAAGTTGAGTCCCGACTCGATTGCAGCAATGACTCCTGGTAAACTGGTCGACCATTTCAAGTATCTGGACCTGGGCAGCCTGGTCACCTCGCTGTCGAGCCAGTTGATCTCATTGGGACTGCGCATTCTTGCCGCCATCCTCATTTTCTACATCGGCAAGTTCATTATCAACAAGATCTACAGTGTGGCGCGTGCCATCATGGTGCGCAAGGACTTTGACCGCTCGCTGGTATCGTTCCTGTTGAGTTTCATCAAGATCACGCTGCTGTTCCTGTTGATCATCACCGTCATTGGCGTACTGGGCATCGAGACGAGTTCCTTCATCGCCATCTTTGCCAGTGCGGGTGTTGCCATCGGCATGGCCTTGAGCGGCACATTGCAGAACTTTGCCGGCGGTGTCCTCATCCTGCTGTTGAAGCCCTACAAGGTGGGTGACTACATCGAGTTCGGCGAGTTGAAGGGCACAGTGCGAGAAATACAGATTTTCAACACTATCATCAACACCTACAACAACGACCGCATTGTGATTCCTAACGGTGGCCTGGCGACCAGTTCATTGAAGAACTTCAGCGCCGAGCCCTATCACCGGGTGGAGTGGCGCGTGGGCATCACCTATGGCGACGACGTGGACAAGGCCCGCAAGGTCGTGCTTGACATCCTTGCCGCCGACGGCCGCGTGGTGCATACCGATGCCGATGTCAAGGAAGCCGAGCAAACCGATGAGACCGCATCACTCGAGCTTCGGGAGGAGAAGCCGATGTCGTGGTGGCAGCGCATCTTCCACTGGCATCGTCGCCGTGCCGAGGAGTTGAGGGAGGAACACGAGGCCAGGATCGCTGCCCTCGTGCCCAAACCCGATTACAGGCCCACCGTGTCGGTAGAGAACCTGGACCAGAGCCAGGTGACCCTCGTCGTGCGTGCCTGGACCGAGATTGCCAACTATTGGGGCGTGATGTATGACGTGAATGAGCAGATCTATAAGCTATTCCCACAGCATGGCCTGCACTTCCCCTATCCGCAACTCGACGTCCACGTTAGTAAACAGTGATCGGCACACCCTGCGGGGCTAATGCGAATTTCACGAATCAATCAAATATCATAATCAGATGAGGTGTGATTTACAGTTGGTCTTAGTTCTTGTCGTGGTGATTGCTATAGCGTGGCAACAGGGTGGGGCACAGGTGATTAATTCCATTGGCGACGAGAACATGAAGGTGGAGCAGGGGCTCAAGCCCCAAGAGAAAAAAAACGAAGGCCCCTACATCGCTGACATTGACACCGAGACACCCTACTTCCAGTACATCGACTCGGCTCAGACCTATATCTACAGTCATGACTGGCCCCTGGCCGAACAGTGGTTGCTCAAGGCGTTCAAGGTGGATCCTGATAACCCTGGCAACTCGATGGTGCTGAGCAATATCGCCACGCTGCAACGCTACCAGGGCAAACTGGCCGATGCGGTGCGCAACTACACGCTCGCTCTCGACATGACACCTCATGCGGTGACCCTGTTGTTGAACCGGGCGGCCCTCTACATCGAGATGGACAGCGTGGAACGTGCCATCGACGACTTTGAGCGCGTGTGCGAGTTGGACATCTACAACACCGAGGCGCGTTACTCCCTGGGCGTGCTGGCTATGGAGGGCGGCGATACCAAGCGTGCCGAGGACTTGTTTACCGAGATTAAACGCATCAATCCTAATTCGGGACTGTATCACGAGGGCATGGGTCTGCTGCACAAGCGGAGTGGCAATTTTGCCCGCGCCGCCGAACTGTTCTCCCAGGTCATCAAGGTAAAACCCAATGCTCAACTGCTGGGCAATCGCGCCGACTGCTACCTTACCCTCAAGCGCCTCAATGACGCCGAGGCCGACATCCGCACAGCCCTCGAGATGACCCCCGAGGACCCTTACCTGTACCTATTGCGTGCCAAGTTGAACAAACTGCGCTTCCAGCGCGACGACATGAACCGCGACATCGACACGGCTGTCGCCCTGGGCCTGAGCCGCGACTACATCAACAAAGCCCTCGACGAATAACCCACGAGAATCAAGCAATAGGTCTTATGGGTCTTATAGGTCTTATAGGTTCTATTGGTTGGGGAAAAACTATTTCTGGGCGGCTTGCTCGACGAGGCGGCGGCCCAGGGTGTGGGCGGCTTCCAGATCCTGGGGGAACTGGGTGTCGTGTTGCAATTGCTTGGCCACCACGTCAAAGGCCGCTGCGTCATAGCGGTTGTAGTCGTTAAACTGCCAGGTATTCATCGACAGCAGCACCTCGGTGGGCCCGAAGATGCCCAGCGAGCGGGCGCTTGCCTCGAGCAGCACGTCATACTTTACCTGGCGGTAGATGTCCTCGTTGGGGCAGTTCATCGTGTAGATGGTGGCCGAGTGGATGACCTTGTTCACTACCGGGGCGCTATAGTTAGAATAGTTCACGGCAGGGAACACCAGGCGCTCCATGAACGCGCGCAGGTTGGCGCTCGGGTAACTGCAGTAGACGGGCGAGCCACACACCAGCACG
>ERZ842401.5869-NODE-5869-length-13380-cov-3.778462_pt1 | contig 13380 bp, 20 predicted proteins | sample MGYA00521270_ERZ842401 | MGnify/ENA primary metagenome ERZ842401 (study PRJEB31892, sample SAMEA3878208) | bioreactor metagenome | biome: Moose rumen | place: Sweden | collected 2011-10 | study: EMG produced TPA metagenomics assembly of the PRJEB12797 data set... | reverse complement strand
ATGGTGTCACGTGCTTTTACGGGCAGCGGAGAGTCCACGGCCACATAGTCGGCGGAAACATAATGTTTCCCGTGGAACTAACTGACTTACAATACGTTACTCCGAGTAACAAGCCGTCCGAGTAACAAAATAGTAACACGACCTTTATTTTTCTTTAACCTTTATGTGTCGATAGCGGCTCTTGTTTTTGTTCTTCTCCTGTTCTCAGAAAGACGTAAAAAGGGCGGGCTCAGAACCACCATGAAAGCCTTCTTAGTTCGTCAAAACAAAAGGGTGGTTCCTGCCCGCCGACTTCCGTTAGGGTGTCATACCCATTGCCACCAGAAGCGGCTTATCTCACTGCCAAGGAAGCGTGTTCTCGGCGCACGTGTCTGAAGTATCCTCGGCCTGTTCTTCGGCATGAAGGGGTGGATATATCCTGCCTTCACATACGACCGCAGCGTACTCCTGTCTATTCCAAGCAAGGCCGACGTCTCTTTAATGTTGTACCTTGCATCCGGGTTCACCTTCGGCTCCTCACTCGTTACCATAATTATTTCCGTTTAAGTTAAACTATACTGAATTGCTTCGTTTGATGCTCTCAGAAGCCCGTGAGAGGCTTTCACCACACTGCCTGGATGTAATGGTCAGATTCGGGCGAAGAGCCTGCTCCTGGGCTTGTAAATCTCATTGGCGGTAGGCAGATGTGCCTAACGACTCCAAGTACCCTTTGTAGGCAGGGTGCTGGTCGATAATGTGCCTGTACGGCTTCCCGTAGGCACGGGCAATGTTCACCTCCATGCTGACGGCAACAATCTCGTCCGTCGTGCATAACTCAATCGCCTCCTCCGGCACACACATCAGGGTCTGCTCGTGTCCGTCTATCGGACTGTTGTAGTCCACGAAATACTCCGGCTTGAAGGTACAGAGGTTGGTGTCGGCACCGCTGACTACTCCAGTCAGCACCCTGCCGTTCCTCTGTGTGACCTTGACCTTATCTCCTTTGTTGAACTTGTACCTTGCCATAACTCATTTGCTCTTTTAGAAGCCTCAGAGCACCTTTCCTCCTTTCCGTTGGTGGGTGAGCCACTGGTTGTGAGGAAAGGCTGCTCCTTGGCTTGCATAACTTTTACTGTTTAATTGGTTTAATCCGGAGCCTACTTCTTGTTCTTCTCATACATCTCCGTCTGTATGAGGTTCGACGCATACTTGGAGAGGTTGTCAAGGGCATCCGTCACCTCGTCACATACGTTGAGCAGCGGGCGGGTCGTTACCCTCACCGATGCGGCGGTTTCCCAGCCAGCATCCACGAGTCTCTTCTCCTCATTCGTTGTCAGTTCGTTCACTGCGGCGTTCAGTTCAGAAGCCAAATCCATCACTCTCTTCAGCTCTTCGGGCAGCTGGTAGCCCATGTTGTACTTTGCTTTCATATCTATCTTCGTTTTAACGTGTGAATAATCAAAAGTGGGTGGGAGGTCCTACGTGACTCAAATTCCCAATACTACTTTTTCACTGCCTCCCACACTGACTTTATATCTATGCTATTGACAGCAGGTTTGCAACCTTGAAGCAACGGTAGGCCTCTTTCTCTGTGTCATAGTAACACTGGGTGGTGGGGTTGCTGTTGCCTGTTCCCTTGGTTGGTGGGAGCATTGACTCCTGAAGAGTTCCCCAAGCCTCACGTACCGAGCCGTCTATCTTGCGGAAGTAGAAGCGGACGATCCCCTTCTTCATCAGAGCCTTCAGTTTCAAGACCTTCCAAGCCTGCTTCATGGCCTCGCTCATTGTCATTCCATACTTGCGGACAAACATCCATGCCTGCTTCATTAACTCGCTCATCTGATTCTTAAAAGCTTTCATCTTGTAATCTCCTATCTTTTAGAGGTTTAACAATTTTGTTTTGACATTGCAAACGTACGATGATATTTTGGTTTCCGCAAATTTTTCAAACTTAAAATTTCTTTTTAAGAAAAGATTTAACTTTTGCTCACGTATCCATAACTCCGTTACGAAGTGTTAAACTTTTATTAACATAGGAATTTTTTTGGTTACTTCTTGGTTAAATCGTCTAAATTGACTACTTTTGCACCCGTAACTATAAAGTAATGTTTCTATGCAAGTATCAAAAGTTATCAGATTGCGAGGGTACGACCTCGAATATGTGGCAAAGGAAATGGGATTGAGCAAGGCTTCTCTGGCTAAATCCATTTGCAAGACTGGTAATCCATCCATCGGAAAACTCCGACAAATCGCAGAAATCGTTGGTGCCGACTTGGCTGACTTCTTCGAAGATGAGAGGAAGCACAATCAAGGGGAACCTGCTCCTGACCTCTCACCAATGGAACGGGCGAAGGAAATAATGAAGAATAAGGGTCTATCTGTAAACGAAGTCGCCTCCCGTATGGGTGTCATGCCCTCTTCGCTCTCCCGAACACTCAGCAACGGGACCTGCCGTGTGACTACGCTGAAACTGATCGCCGACGCGCTCGGTTGTGACATCAAGGACATTACAGAGGAAGCGGACACCGAACCGAAACTGGTATGCCCTCACTGCGGCAAGGAAATAGAAGCCAGTATCAGTTTTCACGCACGAAACGTATAACTACGCACAATAAACAGAGTGATTTTTCGTTCTTTTGCATATAAGTCCGTCAAAACTTTATATGATATGAAAGCGAAAATCATCTGTAAGTCCCTCGAAGAAGTCAAGGGCAACCTCCTCCTTCTGTGCAAGGAGCAGGGTATTGAGGTAGCGACTACCTACCTTCCAGAGAGTTTCAACCGAAAGCAGGATTACGGAGTAGTCTATGCCGTCAAGGACAAGGAGGTGCTGGCACTCACTCCTTACTGGAGAACCGACGATGGCCTGTATGAATTGCAAACCGACCTTGTCAAATCGCCACAACTTCGGTACGTCGCCAAATAATCATAAAATCCAGAGCAAAACTGCTGTCCTTTCGGAATTTCTTTGTACCTTTGCATCAACGTTTTACATCATTCCCACATTAGAGTAACACGCTGACTTTGCCAGCCTCTCCATATAAGGGGCTGGTTTCTTGTTTTAACGCCTAACCTCCTTCTATCTCCTTAACTCATGTGGGGTCGATAACGGCTCTGGTGTTTCGGAAAACCACCTTTGCCCAAAATGACGTAACTGGTATTTCGCTTCCCGTTTGGTGGAGCAATCATAGAATACACCGCACGGCTTTCAGAAACACGTCCTCCTTGCTCTCAGTTACAAAAGGTGGTAAAGTTATAAGCCTGGCTGGAGAAAAGCCGTTAGAGAACTTCATTTGACCTCAAAGGCAGAATTCTGCCCTCGCTCATAAAATGGCTGCCTGTCCTTTCGGGCAAACAGCATTGCATACTATCTACGTGGGCAAATCAGAGGAAATCCCTCAGCAGCTGTTCGTCAGTCACTCCGACGTAATCATGCGGATAGAAGGTGTTGGCAAGTGCATCGGTGTAGTCGGGCGAACGCTTGATCCTTTTCTTGATGTCCTCCTTCGGTTCAATGATTATCGAGCCGTTGCTTTGGAACTTCCACTTCGTCTCTGTCAGTTCTTCAGCCAGCAGTTCATTTGGCGGCAGGGCTGCTCCCGTGTGGTTCTTCGGGTTGAGCCAGTCCCTTATACACCAATAGAGGTACGCCCGCATGTTCGCAAACGTGTACTGGCCTGAAGCATCAGTCAGCCTCCTTGCTCCTTCCGAAAACTTGCATGAATATACATTATACTTTCCAAGTTCCATGAGGCGAGAGTACTCTCCGGCACCTTCGCCGATAGTGTCTATGAAGGCTTTCGCCCTCCTGTCAGTTCCAAGATGTTGTGTCACCATTCCCACGACGTGCATGTGGTCCGCCTGTCCTCCCGACTGGTGAACATCGAACCTCGGCACATAATCTCCGTACCTTGGGCAAAGGACAGAACTGTCACGACCCATACCTGCGACATCGACTCCCAGACGCAGCGGTTCGTCAGGCTCCACTCTTGCCTCCTGGTACGCTCTCCAGTTCTTGTTAGCCTTCTCAATCCATTCAAAGGGTATCAGCACATCCTGACTGACCTTCGGGAACATTCCGAGGACTTTCACCCTGAAGAGGTCGTTCGGCCTGTAGTATCTGCCTTCCCAATAGAAATCTCCCTCACCCTCGTCGTACTCGTCCTCAGAGACTTGTGAAGTCCAGTTTTCAACTTTGTCCTTGACCCACTCGTAATCGACCTGTCCGGGAATGACGTTCTCCTTCCTCACCACGTTCTCGGCGTTCAGAGAGTTCAAGCGGAATGTCTTGAAGCGTTCCGACTTCATCGCCCGTGCAGCATATCCCGTCGTGGTGTTCGGGTTGAATACCAGCAACAGACGGCTGTTTCCCTGTAGGTTTCCCTCTATGGCGTTGAAAGTGGTTTCAGAGATACCCGATGCCTCCGTCACTACGAACATGGTGTTTACAGCATGGAATCCCGACCAAGCCTCCGTATTGTTATCGTCCGACTTGAAGCCAGTCAAGAACCACTCCTCATAGTCCGTCTTGATACCATGAGCCATCAGCCTTCCTGGCAGCACCTGCGCCGCCCTGTAAAGCCTTGACACCTCGGGTATCATAATGACATCAATCTGCCTGCCCGTCGGTGCCGTCATGGCTACTTTGGTGTTGGATATGAGCTTCGTTCCGCTGAAGCGTGGTGTGAGGTACAGAAAGCACAAAGCAGCGACGGCAGCCACGAAGTCCTTGCCACGGGCTGTCCCGCTCGATACCGCCGTCATGGGGTTGTGTTGTACAGACGAGAGGATTTCCTGCTGCTCCTTGTCTAACCTCGCTTTCAGAACCTCCCTTGCAAACCTGTTCCAGTCACTACGCCATTCGAGCAATTTTCGTTGTGCCTTGCCGTTGTTCATTCTACTTCTTGCATCAGTTGCTGGAAAGCGTTCACGCTCACGTCCTGTTCCACGCGCTCCACATAGCCACGGCTCTTACCCTTGGTCTTCAGCAGGAAGAACACGGCTTGCATGTCGCCTCTTGACACAGCCATCCTCAACTGGGTCTCGGCAAGGTCAATATAGGATTCGTTCACGGTCTCAACGGCATCCTTGAACTCCTCGTTCTCCAGCCATCGGTAGTAAGTGGTGCGGCTCTTGACATCGGCTTTCTGGCAGGCAACAGAAACATTACCTCCGCAAGCGTCATAAGCCTTCAGAAACCTTTTCTGCTTTGGTGATAGGGTCGATTGCTTCTCTTCCATATTTCTTCTCCTTTACCTGTAAACACTATCAGAATGCTCCCATCTCTGCGAAGTACTCCATTTCTTCATCAGATATAAGTTCGGGCTTCACCTCCTTGGGCTTCTGGGCCTCCTCATACTCATGCTGCTTGTGCCACCGCTCGTATGCTACCTGTTGCTTCAATGTGGATTGTGTCACAGAGCGGTGGTCGCTGTAGTCCTTCGGGAACAGAATATCCCAGAGGGCGTCGGTCTGTTCTTCCGTCAGTTTACGCCTCGCCAGTTCGCTGGCAAAAAACAAATTCAAATCCTTATCCATAATCGTCTTCTTTATTTTCTTTGTGCGACCTTGTTTTCCTGTCGGTGGGGTGTTGGGATTCTGACACCTCAGAAATGCTGTGTCATTCTAATTGGAACGCCTGGGCGCTTCTTGCCGCCGTGGCATCAGCCTCCTCGTTAATCTGCCGTATCGTCTCGTCCACGTTGGCAGACTTGCCTAAGTACTGAATACTCTCCCTTTGGCTCTCGACAGGCTTGCCGCCGTTTGCCTTCATGTGCATGTCTATCTTCTCCTGCTCGTCCTCGATGATGAACGGCGTGATGATGTGCTCAACCTGTACTTCGTCCACCTCATCCTTCCATTCAACGTTCATCTGTTTCAAGAAAGCCTTAATCACGTTGCTTTCCCTGTTGAGGAACTCCAGCCATGCGCCCTTTTCCTCACCGATTTTAAGGTGGGTGTCAGTCAGCAGCATTTTTCGAGCGGAATAGCCGATATTGCCGAGCGATTTCAGATTCTCAAAGGAAATGTCGGGCATCTGGGACTGCATCCAGAAATGCTTCATCAACGAGTCCGTGTGGAACTTCTGTGCCTCAACAGATTGCATCCATGACACATAGCCGACATCGCCACCTTCTGTGACACGGTACACACGGCGAGTCTCGCCTTTATGCACTTCGCCTTCCAATTTGCCGACCACTTTCAGTATCGGTGCCGAGTTGTAGGCAACAATATCAGAGTTTCGGGAAAGCGTGTACTCCAGATCCTCCCTTAGCTTCTGTAGCCCCGCAAATATGGGCTTCTTCCTCCAAAGGTATGCTCCTGGTATTTTCAGAATGGAAATGGGTTCAGAGGTCACGACTTCCCAATCCTTGCCGGCGGACTTCCACTTGCGATATTCCTCTGCCGTGTAAGTCTCGAAGAAAGTTATCTCTTCATTCGCAACCTTCTTTGTATATTCCAAGGATATTGCCAGCAGGTCACCCGTCTCGTCGAACAACGGATAGAGAGTACTGCCGTCCATCGGAGAGAAAGTGCGGCACTTTAACTTGAACTTCGAATTGAAGCCATAGAGGGTGTTCGGCTTCTCCACGACATACCACAGAGTAAAGATTTCGCACGAAGCGTAATACGCCACTCCACGCTTGATGTTCTCCCATTCGATGTGCGCATGCTTATAGACAGACTCCATTGCCTTGACTATTGCCTTACGGGTATCAGTATCAGCATTGGAGTACACTCTTTTCGGTTGAATGGCAAAAGTGAAGTCAGTAACCCTTTTTGTCAGCAACTTCTCCAAGGCGAGAGGTATTCTGGCAGCCTTATCCATCGTTCCGTCAGAATGTACTTTGTCTTTCCTCCCGATACGGTCGTTTACGATGGTGTGCAACTCCGGCTCATAGTCCTTGACCAAATCAGTCCATGCCGGGACCTGATACGAGCGTTCCTTCAGCTCCGAAATTATCGTGCTTGTGCTGGTGTCAGCAAGTATATCCTTCAAACTTCTCATATAATCTGTATTTATTCTGTTCGACTTCTTCGCAATAAAGGGCAGGTCAGCGTAAAAATGCGCCCACCTGCCCGTCTCTTAATCTTTCTCTACATAATAGCCATTCCTTCTGAGGTAGGCCGCTGCGGCATCAAGAACATCTGTTCCACCGCCATCTATCGCCCTCACCAAAGCGGCAGACATAGACAGCGCATCGTTCAGCCTTTTGGCCGTCTCGCTGTTATCATCCAAGGAAAGGTACACTTTCACGTCGAGCAATGCCGAGTAGATGTGGTTGGCAGCAAAGAGATACTGCTTCTGTTTCTCTGACTTTTCCATAATCCTGTATTTTCTTTTTACGCTTCTTTCTCCTAAATAGTGGGTGTCAGTCAAGGCACCCTACCCAAAGTCCTGTGTCAGTCGAATAAACCGGGCTGGGCGAGCCTGTCAGCCTCCTGTTTTGTACAACTGATGTTCTCCTGCCCCTGCGGACGCATAGCCGCCTTGTCAGCCTCCAGAGCAATATTCTCAAACGCCTCCTCATTAGGCATCTTGTTGGCATTGTTAATCTTCGCCGCCTCCGCATAGAAGTGTTCCAGACCACGGCCCATCGACTTGCCTCTCAGCGTGTGCATATCAAAGACATAATCGGGCATTTCGTACCGCTTCGTGGCGTTCTCCTGCCAATAGACAGAGATTGCCAAGTCCACGAACCTCGACTTCTTGGCGTGTACCAGTGTGAGGACAGCCTGAGTGAACGGCAACTTCTCCGGCAGCGACCTCTCCTTCAATGATACGAGATAGTCGTATGTCTGCTTGAGGTTAAAGACAAGGGTGTTGGTATGAGGGTCGCCGAGACCTACGTCCTCGCAGGACATTATCAGCATCCGTTTCCACGCATACTTCTGGTATCCGCTCTCATAGAGTTCAACAGCCCAAAACATCGCCTGCTTCTCATCGCAGCGACGAATGGATTTCTGAAATGCACTTGCAACCTCATAGAATGAGTACCCGTGCTTCGTTCTTGCGTCATATCCCATTTTAATACAGATTAAATGTTTAACTTATTGACTCTTACAAAGTTACGAATTTATTTTGAGATACGCAAATTGTTGAACTTTTATTAACTCAAAAGGGGATTTTCAGCGACCTCTGGAACTCGTGTTTCCTCTTGGCGATGCTGGTGTCCTGCTTCAGCACGATAACCTCGCCAAAGGTTTTCCTCAAGAACAGCGTGTCCTCCTCCTCCTGTTTCAGCGTGCGGTAGTTCGAGCAACCGCCTCCGTTGTGGAAGGTGTCAGCACCACAAATAGCAAACCTCTCGTCGCACCACAACTTCCGATGGTAGTACGCATTCAAGGCACATATCCAGTAGTCCTCACTCACCACGGCTTTCTCCGAGAAGTAGAGCTTGCTCCCTTCGAGCAGACCGACACAGCCATTCAGTATTCCCGTCATCCGTATCGGGTGCATTTCGTGGTATCCGAGCGGGTTCGGGTCTTTATGAAAGCCGAAAAGATAGCAGCCAGCCATCTTCGCCATATTACCGCAGAACTGAACGATGTCGTAGGCTTCATCGGCATCCAGAGCAGCCCTTTCTCCACTCTCCGTGTATATCCGCTGTATGTGCTTGATGTCGTCGTCGATTTGGAATGAGTTTGGGAAATGCTCATAGATGAACTGGCGCTTCCGTGCAAGCCCTTTCAGCGTGTCCGGATGTGTCAGTATAGGCATTCCGGGGTTGTGCTCCTGGTAGGCTTTTTCCTCGCTTTCGGGAACACACAGCACGGCGTTCCTGATGCAGTTTTTCGTCACCACCCTGTCCGCTCTTCCCATAGAGGGAATGACAATATCAATCTTCACCGCCATCGACTGCCTCCCTGAACTGATCTACTGTTATCACCATGCCCTCACCCGTCCGGGTGTTCTTGTACGACTGGCACTTCTGTACTCCAAGCCTTGTTTTCAGATATGCCGTGTCGGTCACGTTGTCAGAGATAATCACCACGCAGTCATACTTCTCCGAGAACTTCGGAATGATAGGCAAATCACAATTCTTGTTCGTGACGCTCTCGAACTTCTTCTGGAAGTCACTTACCCAAAATGAGAGTTCAGAATCAAGGAAGCCGACCTCCTTCAGCCAGTCCTTGTCAAAATACTGCTGTAGCGCATCGAAATCCCAGCGGCCTTGGTTCTTGTTCAGACGCACGTTCAGTTCCTTCTCCTTCTTCAGAGACAGATTGACAAAGACACAAGGCACCTCCGTATATCCCAACTCCTCCTTGGCTACCGTCACCCTCTGATGGCCACCCACTATGACGTTCATCCTTTCGGGATTCCTGTTCACGATGATAGGCTCGGCAAAGCCGAACTCCTGAAGGCTTGCCTTGATGTCCTTGCGGTCAGCCTCCGTTATCCTTCTCGGGTTGTATTCAGCAGGGATAAGGGTATCGATGCTGACGTACTCCACCTTCATTTCCTTTTTACCTTTTGCCATGATTCGCTGCCTTTATTATTTGCATGATGTCAGAGCCAACATTAAACAGAGCGTCGATAACACTCATATAAGGCTCAAACTCCTCTTTTCCCCACTGGGTGTAGCAAGGATGCACGAACTGCTGAAATTCCACTGGTATGTCGAATTTCCCAAGCTCCAAGTAGTCCTTGCCGGACTTCCCCGAGATGTACTTGTCAGCACCTACCTTGTGGCAGATGTCAACGAGCAGGTCTGTCTTTGCTCCCGTCACGTCCAAGTCACTTGCATACACTATCTCGACATCAATCTCCAGAAGCCTCAGAATGGTTTTCAGCAACACTTCGTTATAGGTCGATAGCGAGGCTGTGTTCCCACACATATACTGCGATAGGATTGTATCTCCGTACTTCCCAAAGAACGGTGTCTTTGAATAGGCCTGTTCTATCGAGCGCACGTTCTTCAAGCATTGGTGTGTGAAGTAACCGCAGCAAATCTCCACGTCCATTATCAGTCCATGAGTGTTCGTCACGGGGACTGTGATGTATCGGACTCCGTTCTGTGTGTAAATCCTGTTGCGGTTCTGGAAGTAGTTTTTCTCATACCTCACGTTGTCGAGAAGTACGAGCGTGTCTGCCATCGCCACCTTGTGGAAAAATCCAAGGTATGAGAGGTGTTCGGGCTGGTGTATCGTGACTATCTTCATAACATCATCTTCTGGACGTAGAACTTCTCAGCGTACTTGCATCCACATTCCATACCCCTTATTGCCGCCAGCGACTTGATGCCTTCCTCGTTCAGAGGTGAGGGTGCCTGTCGTACCTGCGACCCGTAGAGGTTGAACAGAGAGCACTTCTGGTCCACCACGTCCGTGATGTCATGGTAGGCTATGCCTCCTTCTACCCTGTCCGCTCCGTTGGTAATGAAAGGATATTCATACAGAGCCACGAACTTCGGGCGGTAGCCTTCCCTCAACCTCAACGCCGCCATTGCGCAGTCATAGACCTTGATATGGTCCTGATGCCGACTACGATAGTTGAGGAACACCTCGTCGGGCCTGAACGTGTCGATTTCCTTGTCAAGCAAGGTTATCAGTTCACGGCTCGGCAGCGTGTCGAGCATCGCATCCATATTGTCAATAAGTACGATGCCTTCCGACTCCAGCTTGTGGCAGACGGTCAGAAACTCGTCCATCCTTGTCTGGTAGTCCTGTCTCACGTCCAAGCCTCCGACTGTTGCCACGACGATACTGATGTTCGCCCGTTCCTCTGGTTTCAGTTGCAATGACCTGGAGTGCAGCAGATAACCGCCGCACCCCAGCACCTCGTCGTCAGCATGAGGAGCGATAACCATTATGCGTTTCGTCCGCTCCATACTACATGGTTTCTGCCAGCTCCTGAAGTTCCTCCTCAGTCATTACCTTTGGCTTGGGCTTATCCGTGACACCCACTACGCTTGGACTTCCGAGTTTCTTCAGTCCATTGTTGGAACGCTCCTGGTTCAAGGCTTTAAGGTCTTCCTTAACATCGTCCACAAAGTCGTTAAACTCCTCGTCAGTCTGAAACGTCATACGCTCGAAGGACTTGATTGTGCGGCTACCGAAACTGCCCGTACCCTCCAAGAGTGTTTCCAGAGTAGAACGGCGTTCCTTGGCGGTGTTGCTGTTCTTCATGCTGGTAATCTCAGCCTGCAGGCTTTCAATAAGCTTCTGGTTCTGCTCCTGTTGTTTCTTCTGCGACTCTATGAGAGCCTTCGCCCATTCGGGTGTGTTGTCAGCAGGTTTTTCGATAGGCGGTGTCTCGATGATAGGCTTCTCCACAGACTTGGGAGTTTTCTTCTCCATTTTCTGACGGAACTCCTCAATCCCTTGGTTCGTCAGACGCTGCGCCAGTTTCAAGGAGGGTATCATGACATCGACCGCCGGCTTCACCACGGCATCGATGTCCTCCTCTGTTGCTTCGTCATCCACTTCGGCGAGGTTTTCGGCAATGTCAGCAGCCAAACCCTCTACCACCTCTTTCTTGAACCCCAACTGCTTCACTTTGGGTTTCAAGTACTCTAAAACTGTCTTTGCTTCAATTTTCATAACTGTTAATTTTGTTCGATGATTGAATAAAATACCGATGCAAAGATACACAAAATATTCGATAATCAAATATAAATATCAAAATTTATATGAATATATCAGTAAAAATTGCATATTTTGTACTATTTTTAGCCGTTTTCACGTCTTTCCTGCTTGTTTTGTACCATTTGTGGGTAATTGGCAGGGCGACTCTCCATCATTCTTCTCCTGGACTCCAAAGAAGTGTTTAATCATTAAACACCTTCCGAATGTACAAACACGACCTTGCCATTTTGTCAAGCAAGAAAAAGCCACCCTCGTCGTGAGAGTGGCCGGATTAAAAGTTGGCGGAACTTCTCGGCTGTGTCGCCGATGTATCATTCATTGAACAGAGAGGGTTCCGTCACCTCCTGCTCCTGTGGTGCTTCTTCCTCCTCTTGGGTGGTAGTGTTGGCAGGTTCCTCGGCAGGAGCCTCCTCCTGCTCCTTTTTTGCCTTCTTCTCCTTCTTGGCAGGTCTGGCAGGGGTTTCGTCGTTGTCATACTCCGAGAAGTCCTGCTCGTTGGCGGCACGGGTGGTCAGCATGGCATACTGCTTCTTGCCTTCCTCCGTCAAAGAGCGGAGCCAGTAGATTGCTCCTGTCTGCTCACCCTTCAAGGTGGCTACGATAACACCCTTGCCGAGGTCAGCCTTCGACTGCTTGATGCAAGTCTTGTCAAACTCAATCTGCTTCTCGTTCAGCAGGGTTACAAACTGGGAACGCATCTCTTCCATTCCGTTGCTTACGATGTTCTTGCGAATCTTGATAGTCTCCATAATCTTTAACTTTTTATTGGTGAATACTTAGTGAATTGTCTCTTATGCTGCCAGCCTCTCAAGTTGGCAGGGGTTAAAGTCGTTGTCAGTCTCGTCGCCGTCCTCATTGTAGGACTGGTAACTGTCGACTACGAGGCTCCTGTAAGTGCAAACCCAAGTGCCTGTTCCGTTCATGTACCCGCAGTGGAAGTCATCCTCGACGTATCCTTCTTCCTCGAAGGTATATTCAATGGAGAGGATTTCGTTCTCCTTCTCATACTCCATCTGGCACTCGCCATGTCCCATTTCCGAGATCTGGTTGTAGATGTTCTGGTAATCTTCTCTTGTCAGTGTCATGTCCGAATCTCCTATCTTTTAGAGTGAAACTTTGGTTTTGAATTACATTGCAAACGTAGTCTTTATCAAAACAATGCGCAAATTTTCCAACTTTAGAATTTCTTGCTTGAACTTAGTTTAACTTTGCCAGAACTCCGTTTCTCTCACTTAAACTTTTGCTAACTTTTCAGGCACAAAAAAAAGGACATAGCACTTAGGCTACGTCCTTCCTATTGGAATACAGTTCAGAGGTCAGAGTGCTACACTCCCGACACCTTTCATAACCAGCGACACTTCGACACCCATCGCCCTGAAGGCTCGCATCATGGATGCAAGTGTGATGCTCTTTCCTCCTTCAAGCCTGCACACCTGCCCACGGGTGACACCCATACGCTCGCCAAGTTCCTCCTGTGTGAGGTTTTTCGCCCACCTTGCCTGCTTGAGTGCTTCACCGACCTTGTAGGCTTCGATGTCTGCTGCTATCTTCCTTTCGTACTCGTCGCGATGTGGAGTGCCCACTTTCCCGATGTACTTGTCCTCGACCTCTCCGAGGGTGTAACCCTTCATTGCCATAATTCGTTTATTTTGATTCGTAATACTTCCGTCTTATCTCCTCGGCCTTGGCTATCTCCCTTGCAGGAACTTTCCAAGTCTTCTTCACAATCCCGTGGGTGGCTACAACCAATCGTCGGGTGTCGTTATCCCAAAAGGCAAACAATCTGTACTGCATCCCATCAAAGAGGGT
>ERZ842401.5868-NODE-5868-length-13381-cov-4.671995_pt1 | contig 13381 bp, 9 predicted proteins | sample MGYA00521270_ERZ842401 | MGnify/ENA primary metagenome ERZ842401 (study PRJEB31892, sample SAMEA3878208) | bioreactor metagenome | biome: Moose rumen | place: Sweden | collected 2011-10 | study: EMG produced TPA metagenomics assembly of the PRJEB12797 data set... | reverse complement strand
ATCTTTGAGGGGTATAAAGTATATATGGTTGAGACCCTCAAACATATATGCTTGGACCCCCCCAAAGATATACACTCGGACCCCTCAAAGATAGATGTTTGGCAGCCATGCCCCATAAATGGCCCTCCAAGGCAGATTTTTACACCTTATTAATATATACGCGCGCGCGAGGGAAACGCTTTTACTTTACAAGCAACCACTTCCACACAGGCACCACACTAATTTCCGCCTCAGTGCTATCTTCATCGTACGTAATGAGAAGACATCGCCAATCTGGATGTCCTTTGGCATACCTTATCAGTGGTGAAACCTCCCTGTCTCGTGTCGCCTCGTCCTTGATGCTATATGATACTTGGATGGCTAACTTTTCATCAGGCACAATGAAGTCAATCTCCTTATCAGCATTCAGATAATACACATTCTCTTTGCCATATCGTCTGCACAGCTCTATTGCCACCATATTCTCCAGCAGCGATGTTTCTGCATTCATCAGAAACAGGTTTAGCAAGCCATTGTCGATAAAGTAATACTTCTTTTGGCTCTCCTTCTCCGTCAGTTTTCCTACCTCGTTCTCCATAGGCAGAATCAGCCAACTATCAGCAGCATATCCCGCATAGTCTATCGTCGTTGGCACGCTGATAGGCAATCCCGTTGCCACAATCACATTCCTCAAGCGGTTAAATGACAGAGGCTGCTTCACACTCTCCGCCATTTTCTTGATCAGAATGTTCATCACCCGGTCATTTTTTATGCTGTTTCGTGCGCAGATGTCGCCCAGATATATCTTCTGGTACAGACTTGACAGCATGGCGCGCTTATTTTTGAACAACATCATTTCCGGCAGACCACCATAAAAGAAATACTCATTCAGATGGCGCTTCACCTCACTTCGCTGTATGGTGTCATACTCCCAATGCTCCTTTAACTCAACGTGCTGCGCTACCAGATATTCCTTGAACGAATAAGGATAGGCATCATAAATAAAGAATCGTCCGCCAAGTGTGGTTGCCACTTCCTTGCTCAGCATCTTGGCATTGCTGCCCGTCACGTAAACGCGATATTTCGCATCAGCCAGTCGGCGCACAAACTTATCCCAGTAAGGAATGTTCTGCACCTCGTCCAAAAACACTATAGGTTTCTTGCCATATAGTTCCAGATGAGCCTCCAGCAGACTTTCAAAGTCCTCTGTCTTGAACTCAGCCAAGCGTTCGTCCTCAAAGTCCACAAATAATATTTCATCCCATCCTTTTCCTGCTGCTTGCAACTGCCGTACCCGTTGATAAAGCAAATATGACTTACCCGTATGTCTCACACCTACAATCACGTAGTTTCCATTCTCCTCAAAGTCGACGGGACGATTTACAATCTCCGCCTCGTCCACCTCTCGCTGCTTGCTGATCAGGCATTGCTTGATGACATCCTTACTGACACTCATATAAAATACGATTTATAAAAATATGACTGTTTTATTAAGTTTGGTTTACAAAAGTAGTGATTTTCTATAAAATAAAGTTTATAACCATCTGACTTTTTGCATCATTTTCACACTTTTTATCTTTCAATGTGTAATTTTGCACCTCGATGAAAAATAGATACTTGACAGGACTCTTATTGCTGCTCATGCTCTTGGGGACGATGAGCAGCGGGGCACAGAAGCCCGTAGAGGTGAGCAGCGAAGTGCTGCAGGCGTTGCGCCATTTCGGAGAACAGCAGGATGTGAAGTCGGCCAATGGCTTCTTTGCCCTGCTGCACCAGCAGGAGTTTACGGATGAGAAAATACAGTTTCCTGCGATTTCGTCGCAGGATACCCTAAAGGCCCAGGTATGGTATTGGGCAGCGGAATACTTCTATGCCGCCGGCAACTATCAGGAGGCGGAGCAGTATGCCATGCAGGCCCTACCCCTATTAAAGAAAGGTGACGACGAGACGACGCTGGCCGACTGCCTGAACGTGTTGGCCATCAACAACGTGCGCCAAGGGCACTATTCCGAGGCCATCGACTATGCCCGTCAGGTGTATGACTTAGACCTGAAAAGTGGCGACGAGGAGCGCATCAGCATGAGCCTGAACACGCTGGCAGGACTCTACATCAGTGCCCGCCAGCCGCAGGAGGCTGAGAAATATGTGATGAAGGGGTTAGAGGTGGCCCGCCGTTCAGGGCTGGAGCACCGTCAGGCCATCGTCGAGGGCATGGCTGCCGAGATGTACCATGCCTTGGGACGCGACACGCTGGCGGCCGACTATGCCGAGGCGGCCTATCATAAAGAGGTGCACTTGGGCAGGCCCCACAAGGCCATGATACGCCTGTCGCAGAAGGCGGCAGCACTGATAGGGCTGAAACGGTATGCCGAGGCAGAGAAGGCGCTGACCACGGCCATTGACTACTTTCGCGAGCATGGCGGACAGCAGCAGTCGCTGGCCATCAGCCTCAATCAGCGCGGCAAAGCCCGTGTAGCACTTGCCAAAGAAGCCTCTGGAGCCGATAAGTCGCATGAGTCCCAACTCTTGGTTCTTGCCAAGGCCGACTTCAGGGAGGCTGCGGGGTTGCTGGCTGAGATGGGCGACAGGTATGGTGAGATGCATGCCCGTCAGGGACTGTACGAATGTCTCTATCAGTCGCAGCCCGACAGTGCCCGCATGGAGCTGGACCGCTTCGTTGCCCTGCGCGACTCGCTCTACGATATGGCTTCGGCAGAGAGTCTGGCACGATACAATGCTGAGTTTGGCAACGATTTCTTGCGTGAGGAGGTTACTGCCGAGCGCACTGTGCGCCGGTACATCATAGCCGCTGTGCTGGCGGTGCTGTGCATGGCACTCGTCCTGCAACTGCTGTATATGAGGCGCTATCGCCGGAAACAGCAGCAGCGCATGCGCGAGTTCATGGCTCAGATAGAGACTAACAGGGAGGAACCGGCTCCTGAGGCACCGGCAGAACAGAACGAACAGCAGGAGCAGACGCAGCAGGAAGAACGGCAGAAACCGTCGCTGGCCAACGCAGAGTTTCTGAAGAACACCAATGCCGTTATCCACCAGCTGATGCCGGGTGGTCAGGTGGACACGGCCCATGTGGCCTCGGAACTGTACATGAGCACGTCGCAGTTCCGCCGCAGAATCTCTGCCGCCACAGGACTGACGGCAGCAAACTACATTCTGACAATCCGCATGGATGAAGCCAAGCAACTGCTGGACCAGTATCCGAAGTACACGATGAGTGAGATTGCCCAGCGCTGCGGCTTTGCCGACAGTGCCCACTTCACCCACACTTTCAAGCGCGTATTCAGCATCACACCGTCAGAATACGCCAAGGTATAGGACGGTTTTTCACTTTTCAAAGTGCTGATAGTCCTTCAGGGTGCGCCAATTGCCACCCCAACGGAAGCCATGCTGACGGAAAAGACGGTAGCACAGGTCTTGCGACGTGATTTTATAGGGGAAGGACTTCTGGCGATTGACATAGGGGCGGCCCGTCGCAGGCTGCACCAATAAAGTGCCATCCTTGCGACGACGGACACAGGGATTGTAAAGGGGATTGATGTCGATGGCCAAGCCTTGAGCATGTTTCGACAATTTGGTGCTGCCCGCAATGGGACGGTAGCAGTAGCAGGAGGTGTTGTTGGCCTGCATGGAGCGCTCGTCGTCATCGCCATAGTCCGAGATAGGATGGACGCGCTCAATGGGATAGCGCTGACGATACAGCTCGGCGAAGATGTCGCGCAGGTCAGCGGCTATAGCATGGTTGCAGATGATGACACCCTCATGGGACTGCCCATTGCCATCAACATGGCGGACCTGAAGGGTGTCGATCCTGACACCGGCAGGCTGTGCTGCAGCACCCTGTGCCACAAGCCAGCCCACCAATATCAGCAGTAAGATGCGACGCATTTATTTCTTGATGATCGAAGCAATCCAGAGAATGGCAACGGCACCGACAATGGCCGTGCCTAACTGGCCAAGGATGCCACCCCAGCTGATGCCCAACTGGCTAAAAAGCCAGCCACCCACCAGACCGCCAAAGAGTCCTAACACAAGGTTCATAATGAAGCCAAAGCCTCCACCTTTCATTAACTTACCAGCACAGAAGCCGGCTAAACATCCGATGATAATAGAACCAATTATTCCCATAACTTGTTAATATTTTATATGTTAAACAATGATTTCACAAGAAACCAAACCACAGGCACTAACAGCGAGGGCAAGAGATTGAGCGTCTTGCAGTCCTTGAGGTGCAGCAGACCGAGGCCGGAGCCCGTAATCATGAGGCCGCCCACAATGAGCAGTTCTGACATCAGGGCATCGCTGATGGCTGTGGCCGAGATAGTGGCTATGAGCCAAAACAGGCCCTGCCAACAGAACAACACGGGAGCTGCCAGCGCCATGCCAAGCCCATAGGTGGAGGCAAAAATGGTGCTGCTGACAAAGTCGAGCGTGGCATTAGTAAACAGAAAGGTGTGGTCACCCTTCAAAGCCGAGATGACAGGCCCCAACATGGAGAGCGGGCCTATACAGTAGAGCAGGATGGCCGTGGAAAGGCCGTCGGCCAAACGGTTTCCCCTTTCAGAGGACTGGGGAACTGGTGCCTTCTGCGTGCGGTCTACCAGGCGCTTGAACCATCCGTCAATGTCGAGCCACGTGCCGATGATGCCCCCAATGGCTAACGACACGATGAACAGGACGGGATATTGTGACTTTGGCAAATGCTGGATGGTGGCATTCAGACCGATAGCCAACGAGGCCAATCCCAGGCCCGTATAAAGCACCTCTTTATACTTTTCATGAATGCCCCTGTGCAACCACGCCCCTACGAGCGTGCCAGCCAAAATGGTGCATGTATTGACTATCGTTCCTATCATAAATACGCCGTTTGGTGTGCAAAGGTACAAATAAATTAAGAATTTAGCATGAGGAATTAAGAATTATTTCGTAACTTTGGCTTCGCCGAACTTACTTTTCATTCGGAAATAAAAAAAGAAAAACGGTTTTTCTTTTTATTTCTCTCACTTATTTCGTAACTTTGCACGAAGATTATGTCCAAAACTTGAATATGAGAAGACTCTGGCTCCTACTATTAGCCGTCATGACCATTGCCACCCTGCGGGCCCAGCAGGCAGACTATCGCAAGATGTCACCCTGGGTGCGACAGGCTGCCGCCTCGGCCATCACCACCCAACGGCAATCCCCCACCCGATTTCAGCAACCTCAGCGCAACATCACGGCTTTCGTGCAGACCAACGACGCACAGGCCGACACACTGCTATCCAAATATGGTTGCCGACACTATGCACAGTTGGGCGACATAGCCATTGCCACCATCCCCCTCAACCAATTACCAGCCCTCTCACGCCACCCTGCCGTGCGCCGCATTGAGGCCAACCGGCCTGCCCAGACGCTGATGGACACCGTGCCCACCATCGTCAACCTGCTGCCCGCCTATGCCTCCACTGCCCAGCATCAGGCCTTCACAGGCAACGGCGTGGTAGTGGGTGTGATGGACGTGGGCTTCGACCTCACCCACCCCAACTTCTACAATGACACCTCGCTGAGCCACTATCGCATCGGTGCTTTGTGGGACCAGCTGTCACAGGACACCATCGGAAGCGCTTTCCCTGTGGGGCGCGACTTCGTGGGACAGGAAGCCGTGCTGGGCCATCTGCACTCCATTGATGCCGTCACCACGTCGCATGGCACCCACACCATGGGCATTGCCGCTGGCAGCGGCTACGACTCACCCTATCGCGGAGTAGCCTTTGAGAGTGACATCTGTCTGGTCAGCAATGCCGTGGACAGCGACATCAACTATATTGACTCGCTCGACCTCTACAAATACACCACGGCCACGGATGCCCTCGGCTTCAAATACCTCTTTGACTATGCCGACCAGCAGGGCAAGCCCTGTGTGGCATCGTTCAGCGAGGGCTACACGCTTGGACTTGACCAGGAGGACAGCCTTTACGCTGCCTTCCTTGACAAGTTGAACGGTCCAGGCCACATCATCGTGGCCGCAGCAGGCAACGAGAACAACGAAATGACCTATGCCGAGAAGCCACGCGGCAAGGAAGCTGCAGGTGCCTTTATCCGCGTGTTCAAGACAGAAGCCAACTACCGCATCAAGGCTGACGGTCCCACCACCATCAGCCTCTATGCCTACACGGACAGCCCAGTCCCCACCTACGAGTTGCACCTGTCTTCTGCCGACCCACGGCTCGACTCCCTGCTCTGCGACACTCTGTTTGCCGATGCCGACACCTGCGCTGTCAGCCTCATCCGCTATGCGTCGTCTTTCAATCCTCAAGACACCATCTACGTGCTGCAGCTCACCACCAATCACATGTTTGCCACACAGCCCCAGCACATCGCCTTGGTAGCCGAGGGGGCCGACAGCCATGTCGAACTGCATGGCACCTCGCGCGATGCTTTTACCTACTACAACATGGCTCCACAATGGAATGCCGCAGCCTATGGCCATAACATCCTTGGACCCGGCACGTTTCCATCCATCATCACCGTCGGCAGCATGGCTTATCGGCTGGGGTTCACCAACTGGCAAGGAGAGTACCAAGACTACTCGGCAAACCAACCCAAGGGTAAGCGCATGAAAGGGTCGTCAACAGGACCGTCGCTCACAGGACTCATGAAGCCCGACGTGGCAGCACCGGGCTATAACGTCATATCTTCGTACAGCAGCTACTACTTGGAGGACAGTCCCGTGGCCTATGACCGCAACAACAGCATAGCCCGCTTCGACGTCAACGGGCGCACCTATGGATGGAATGCCAACTCTGGCACGTCCATGGCCTGCCCGGTGGTGGCGGGCACCATCGCCCTATGGCTACAGGCCAAGCCTACCATGACACGCGAGGAGGTGATGGACGTGCTGAGCCGCACATGCCGGCATCCTGACGAGACACTCACCTACCCTAACCACCAATATGGCTATGGCGAGATTGACGCCTATCGCGGATTGCTTGACATCCTGGGCATCAGCGGCATCAAGGGCATCAGCCTGCACCAACCCGCCAATGTACGCATAGGCACAGCACAAGGCAACATGTGCCTGCAATTCGGCCAGGTGCCTGATGCTCCTATCAAAGTTTGCGTTTATACTGTTTCTGGCAAACTGATCTGCCAAAAACAACTGAAGCCCACAGAGCCGGAAGTCCTGTTGCCTCTGCCAATCCTGTCATCGGGCATCTATGCCGTCCAGTTGACGAGTCGCGATACCCATTGCACAGGATCGCAAATCATCCGACTGTAAACTGCAACAGTTCACGCGGATGCTCCACAAAGGTGGTGGCTCCGTGGTCAATGAGGAACTGGCGGTCGCGGAATCCCCACAACACACTGATGCAGGGCAGCCCAGAGTTGCGGGCCGTCTGCAGGTCTACGTCGCTATCGCCCACATAAACGACAGCATCAGAGGGACTGGTTTTCAACTGGCGCAGAGCTTCATAGACGGTGTCGGGGGCCGGTTTCTTCCGAATGCCCTCGGCCTCGTGCTCGCCAATAGCCACCTCTATCTCTGGGAAGAAATGGTGCACCAGCTCCTGCGTGGCAGTCATAAACTTATTGCTGACCACTGCCATGCGGCATCCGCAACGCTGCAGCTCACGAATGGTGTCCACAATGCCGTCATAGGGACGGGTGGTGTCGAGAGAATGCTGCATATAGTGCTGACGAAAAGTGGCAAAGGCGGCATCAAACTGCGGATTCTGCGCCCCATCAGGCACGGCACGTTCCATGAGCAGGCGCACTCCATTGCCCACAAAACGACGCACAGCGTCCACCGAGTGCTCTGGCATGCCATGAGTCCTAAGGGCATAGTTGACGGAGGCTGCCAGATCATCCAATGTGTTCAGCAGTGTGCCGTCAAGGTCAAAGATAAATATGCTATAGTTCATTTGTTCACAATTCATAGTTCAGCGTTTCGAACGTTGAATCATCGTACGTACCTTATTATTATATTTAGTAGCCTGCATCAGGTCTTCAATGGTCAGATGCATGCGATACTGCCAGCGGTTGTAGGCATCGCTGGGTACGTTGATGCGTTCCTCCTGCGGATTCTTGCGGCGCAGTTCCGCATCCATGGCCAACCAGTCCTGCAACGACAGGATGCAGAGCATAGAGGGACAATACAAATGGCGGGCAATGATTTCCTCAGCCAGATGGGCAGGCAACTGCTCTGGCGCACGCCCCTCTTTCTGCAACATGGTGACGTAGTAGCGCTGCCGGCGCTCTGGGTTCTCCTGCCACCACTGGCGCAACGGTGCCATATCGTGGGTTGAGATGGTGGCCACCGAGCGCACAGGATTGGCATCCAGATGGGCAAACTCAAAGCCCTGCTGCTTGGGCATCTGCTGGATTTCGAGTGTCAGGATGCGCAACTGGTCAAGCACAGGAGCCACACAGTCGGGCAACATGCCAAGATCCTCAGCACAGACCAACATGCGCGAGTCCTTCAGGATGGCAGGCAAGCGCTTCATGGCCTGCTGTCCCCAGAAGAACGAGTGACGCTGATAGAAGAAATTGTTGTAAAGCCGCATGAAGGCATCCTTGTCCTCTGGCGACAGCACCTCGTAGATGGGTTCATTCAGTACATTGATGCGTGGATGATACATGTCGGGCTGGTGCGGGTCTTCCAAGAACAGCACATTGGTAATCAGCCGCATCAGTCCGTCGCGAATCCACAGGCTGTTCTCGTCGCGGCGGTCGGCAAAGTACGTTGCCACACGGCGCTGCGTCGAAACCTCCTCCTTCAGGTCATACAGGTTGTAGGCCTTGCGCACAAGGAATGTGTCGCGCACATATTGTGCATGGATGCCGAACAGACGCTCCAGCAGCCGGTCGTTGATAAAGGGACGCGTAAACAATTCCTTGCGGAATGGCAATCCGAAATACTCTATCTCACCAACAGTCAGCGGCAGTGCGGGCGAGAAGTGACCTAACAGGCCGTCGATGGCATCGACAGGAATCTCCCAGATGCGGAAGAAGCCTAACACATGGTCAATGCGCAGGGCATCGAAGTATTGCGACATGTGGCTGAGACGGTGTCGCAACATAGCTGACAAGGCGGAAGACCACTTATAGGTGGGGAATCCCCAATTCTGCCCCTGTTGTGAGAAAGCATCGGGTGGTGCCCCCGTCTGCGAGTCAAGATTAAACAGTTCCGGGTGCTGCTGCGTCTCCACACTGTCACGGTTGACACCGATGGGCAGGTCTCCCTTCAGCACTATGCCTTTCTCGCGGGCATAGTCGGTAGCCGCTTTCAGCTGGGTGTGGAGGAGATATTGGACAAAGAAGACATAATCGGGAGTGCGACACCACTCGGCATAGGGTTTCAGCCAATCCTCATTCTCCGCCACAAACTGCTTGTATTCCTTCTGCTCCATCACCTTGCTGCCCTGCTCGGCAAACAGCTCATGCAGATATTCAGACTTGACACGCTCCACGGCTTCATAGTCTGAATATGGCAAGGCATTCAGTTCCTGACGACGGCGCAGGAATTGGGTCATGCGCTGTTTCGAGCGCAACGTTCCAGCAGCCTCTAAGTCCACATAGTGGGGATGAAGGGCAAAGACACTCACAATGTTATAGGGATAGCTGTCATGCCAATGGCCATCAGTGGTGGTGTCATTGACCGGCAGCGTCTGTATCACTTTCATGCCAGCCTCAGCAGCCCAGTCTACGAAGCGGCGCAAGTCGCCAAAGTCACCCACGCCATAGGAATGTTCCGAACGCAACGAGAAAACGGGAATGCAAACACCGGCAGCCCTCCATGTGGTCTCTGCCAAGCGCAGGTGGCCGCCATGCAGCACCAGCACCTGTCCGTCGTTCAACAAGTGTTGCGGATTCCCCTTGTCCATCGCCTCACTGCCTTCGCCTAACACCCTGTTGTCGCCTTCCTCCCACGACAATAGCTCATGGGTCTTCTCATCCACCACCACATATTTATATTCTATGGGTAGCGCAAAGCCGAGGGCATTGACCGAGAGCAGCCACTCGCCCTGTCCGGCATACTGCATCTTCAGGTAACGGCTGGGACTCCACGAGCCTAATGCAGGGTGTGACCCGCAAACGGCCACGCACTGTCCCTGCCTCACCTGCGGTGCTGACACACGGAACACCAGAGTGCGGCGGAACAACGGAAGGGGCAACGGCTGTACCAGCTCGTCACGCTGTCCATGAATGGTGGTCAGGTAGGCGTTGCTGTACAGATGCAACGGCAACGGACGGTCACGCCATCCATCAGGGAAGATATAGTCTTTCGAGGCATCAAAGTGGTACGTGCGCGGCACCATGTCCCACTCGCGGCGCAACACCTCGTCCTCGGCATTCTCCACCTGATAGGAATAGACAATGTGCGACAGCGGGTGCTGACGGCTCATCAGGGCTGCCGTCTCCAGTGTCCACAGGTCACCGTCGTCGGTCAGCATGATCAGGTTCTGCCGCTTCACGGTGCCGTCCTGACTATGATAGGCAATGTTCACGTGCAGGCTTTCACCCCACGCCGTACGGTAGTGTATCGAGAATCGTAATTTCATTGGCTTAGTCTTCTATGTTTCTGCAAAGGTAGAAAATAATTGTGAATTACGGAAAATGAATCGCAATTTATTTTGCAACACAAGTTTCACGAACTTACTTTTCTGTCGAAAAAGGAAAGAAAAAAGGTTTTTTCTTTCCTTTCCTCTCACTTATTTCGTAACTTTGCACCCAAAATGGAAAAAACACTCAATAAGATGAAGAAGAAAAAGAAAAAGACATCCAAGAAATACTACCTCTACACGGCTGCCGTGGGCGTACTGCTGATTTTGGGTATCACGGTGTTCTACTTTCTGACCCCTGTATCGAAAGTCGACAATGTGCAGTACCTATACATTGACGAAGACGACACACAAGACTCGGTGATTGTGAAAATGCAGAGCTTCAGCCACACGGCAGGCATGACGGGGCTGACAACCATGCTACGCCACAGCGACTATAGCCAGCACCTGCGCACGGGCCGCTATGCCATCAATCCCGGCGAAGGAGCATTCACCGTGTTCCGCCGACTGAGGAACGGACAGCAAACCAGCATGAGCCTGACCATACCGGAGGCAAGGACCATGGACCGGCTGGCCGCCCTGCTGTCGCGCAAACTGATGGTGGACTCGACAGCCATTTCCAATGCACTGTCAGATGAGGAGACCTGCCAGCGATACGGCTACGACACCTGCACCATAGCTGCCATGTTTGTACCCAACACCTACGACGTGTATTGGAACATGAGCGTGGAAAGTCTCTTGGAGCGCATGCAGCGCGAGCACGACCGGTTTTGGCAGGGCGACCGCGAACAGAAAGCAGCCCAGATGCAACTGACACCTGTCGAGGTGTGCACACTGGCCAGCATCATAGACGAGGAGACAGCCAACACGGCTGAGAAGCCCATGATAGCAGGCATGTATCTGAACCGTCTGAAGACGGGCATGCCCCTGCAGGCAGACCCCACCATCAAGTTTGCCTTGAAACAGTTTGAGCTGCGCCGCATCTGGCAGAAACTGCTCCAGACCGACTCGCCCTACAACACCTACAAGAACACAGGACTGCCGCCAGGCCCCATCAAGGTGGCCAGCATCAAGGGCATCGACGCCGTGCTGAACCATGTGGAGCACGACTATCTCTACATGTGTGCCAAGGAGGACTTCTCCGGAACCCACAACTTTGCCCGCAACTACAAGGAGCATCTGCAAAACGCTGCACGCTACACCAAGGCGCTCAACGAACGGGGCATCAAGTAGGACCGTTATTGCCGTAAAAGGCAAAATAATTCGCAATTCATCACTCATAATTCATAATTTATTTCTACCTTTGCAGCCAAAATAACTATACATTATTATATATATGGAAGAGAAAATCATCAATGAAGGCGAGGAGAAGCGAAGCCTGAGCTTCGTAGAACAGTTTGTAAAGGAAGACCTGGAAGCAGGCAAGAACGGCGGACGCATCCAAACGCGATTCCCGCCAGAGCCCAACGGATACATACACATCGGACATGCCAAGGCCATCTGCATGGACTTTGGCGTGGCCGAGCAGTTTGGCGGCGTGTGCAACCTGCGCTTCGACGATACCAATCCAACCAAAGAGAACACGGAGTATGTGGAGAACATTATGAGCGACATCAAGTGGCTGGGCTTCCACTGGGAGAACATCTACTATGCCTCCGACTATTTCGACAAACTGTGGGACTTTGCCGTATGGCTCATCAAGAAAGGTCTGGCCTACGTGGACGAACAGACCTCTGAGCAGATAGCCGAACAGAAAGGCACGCCTACACAGCCGGGCACGGCCAGCCCCTTCCGCGACCGCCCCATCGAGGAGAACCTGCGCCTCTTTGAGCAGATGAACACGCCAGAGGCCGTAGAGGGTTCGATGGTGTTGCGCGCCAAACTGGACATGGCTAACCCCAACATGCATTTCCGCGACCCTATCATCTATCGCATCATCCAGATTCCCCACCATCGCACTGGCACCAAGTGGCACTGCTACCCCATGTACGACTTTGCCCACGGCCAGAGCGACTACTTCGAGGGTGTCACCCATAGCATCTGCACGCTGGAGTTTGTGCCTCACCGCCCGCTCTACGACAAGTTTGTCGACCTGTTGCGCGAATACATGAAAGAGAAGCAGCAGGCCGGAGAAACTGCCGGTTACAACCCTGACATCATAGCCGACACCTATGACGGTACCCGCCAGATAGAGTTCAACCGCCTGAACCTGACCTACACCGTCATGTCGAAGCGCAAACTGAAGGCACTGGTGGACGAACAGTTGGTCAACGGATGGGACGACCCCCGCATGCCGACAGTCTGCGGCATGCGCCGTCGCGGCTATTCGTCGCAGAGCATCCGCAACTTCATCGACTCGATTGGCTACACCAAGTTCGACGCCCTCAACGACTATGCACTTTTGGAGGCTTCCGTGCGCGACGATCTGAACAAAAAAGCCTGCCGCGTCTCTGCAGTGTTGGACCCCGTCAAACTCATCATTACCAACTATCCAGAGGGACAGACCGAGGACCTGGTGGCTGTGAACAATCCTGAGTGCGAAGCCGACGGCGCCCATACCATCACCTTCAGCCGCGAGCTGTGGATAGAGCGCGACGACTTTATGGAGGTAGCCGAGAAGAAATTCCAGCGACTGGCGCCCGGCAAGGAAGTGCGTCTGAAAAACGCCTATATCATCAAGTGCGACGAAGAACACCCGTGCGACAAGGACGCCGAGGGCAACGTAACCACCATCTATGCCACTTACGACCCGGAGACACGCAGCGGAATGCCGGGTGCCGACCGAAAAATCAAGGGCAAGACGCTGCACTGGCTGTCTGTGGGTCACTGTCTGTCTGCCGAGGTGC
>ERZ842401.5867-NODE-5867-length-13383-cov-6.831708_pt1 | contig 13383 bp, 13 predicted proteins | sample MGYA00521270_ERZ842401 | MGnify/ENA primary metagenome ERZ842401 (study PRJEB31892, sample SAMEA3878208) | bioreactor metagenome | biome: Moose rumen | place: Sweden | collected 2011-10 | study: EMG produced TPA metagenomics assembly of the PRJEB12797 data set... | reverse complement strand
AAGTGTGACTGGAGTTCAGACGTGTGCTCTTCCGATCTTCTTGGACAACTCCCTGATTTCCACCGCTTTCTCGTAAGTAGACAGGTCGTTGACCTCCAAAACCGCGAGACCATTATATGCCATCATCTGCCACTCTCCCTTCCGTTTGATGTAGTCGGCAGCGAAACAAATTCTGGGCAGTTTGACTCCACACTCCCATTGAACAGACACCTGTCCGTCGGGCAATCGATGGGGGTTCATCAGATGGTACAACTCGCGGTAATGTTTGACCTCGCGCTCTATCAGCCCGGTCTTGATGGCATCAGCCAAGCCGTCCAGCTTTACACGATTAATGACTTCTTTCTTTCCAGCCTTTTTCAGGAGTGTTACATTCATATCCATGATTCGATTTTTAGTTTGTCGTTACTATTCAATATTCGGTATGCAAAGATACAAAACAAAATTTAAATCTACGAAAATTTTCAGAAAATTTTTAGCAAACTGCCTACATGCCTACATAAAATCGTCTGAAACAACGATAAACAAAGGGTTTCTTGTCTTTTCAAGCCTACATAAAGCCTACATAAAGCCTACATTCTGCCTACATGATTTATACATAAAAACATCTGTATAGGGTACTAATAGAAACGAATAAGTGAACTAAAAACTTCTACTATTAGTACTAGTAAATAAATTCTCGAGAGAATTTTACTGCAATCTCGTATACTAACAATTGCTACATGCCTATGTAGCTACTAAATTCTCTAGAGAATTTTCCTACTACTATTAAAGGAAAAACCTGCAAACATTAACTATCGTTTTCGCTACATCGGGTTTTAAGCCTATTTTTCTTTAAATTCATGTAGGCTGAATGTAGGCTGAATGTAGGCTTTATGTAGGCATAAAAATTCATATCGTCCTAATAAACAATAAAATAAGTCTAAAATATGTAGGCATGTAGGCTATTTTAAGAATTTTGCAAGAAAAAATTGAAGGAAAATTTAAGAAAACATGAATTTTCTAGAATATTTTATAGATTTTCGAGAAAACAATGTATATTTGCACAAAAACATCTCCGCACGAGCGACAAGGTCGACGCCCCCCAAGTCCTTCCGTGCCAAGAAGGCAGCCAGGTCCTCTACGGAGGTATCACCTACGAGAAGGACAAGACATTCCCGTTGGACGAATAAAAACTTCACAGGAACGGTGAAGGAGTTGTAAATCGATGAAAAAAAGTCGAATAATTTGGTATTTAGGAATAAAGTGCGTATATTTGCAGCAGACTAAGACGGATTTAAGACTTACAGATATGTCAGCAAAATATTATAAAAAGCTGAGCTACCTCATGATTTTCGTGAAGATGTTCGCAGACAAGTTCGGTCTTACTGAACGGCAGGCATTCAACTATTTGGACGCCCATAAGGGATTTGCCTTCGTTGATAAGCATTATGATGCCATTCACACAATGGATTTCGCCTATGCCATTCAAGATGTTCAGGAAGTTTGTCAAGCCTATGGAGGACGTTTGTGATGAAAGTGTATCATGGTTCAGACGTAGAGGTAACAAATGTTGACTTGGCCCATTCACAAATGTACAAAGACTTCGGGCCAGGCTTCTATGTTAGTGAGGACAAGAAACAGGCGAGTCATTTTGCCAAGTATAAAGCAGATCGACCTGCTTCTAAAACCCACAAAGCAATTGTATCTGTCTTTGATTTCGATGAACGTGCACTTACTGATGGTTCCTTGCGCGTGAAGAAGTTTGAAGACTATTCAACAGAATGGGTTGACTTCATACACGAATATCGACATACTTGCGAAACTGACTACGACCTTATTATTGGCCCAATAGCAAACGACGACGTCCGTACGCAGTATGCACGTTATGATATGGGAGAAATCACCAAAGAAGAACTTCTGGAAAGCCTGAAATATAAAAGAGTCACTTACCAGTATTGTTTCAAGACGACAACTGCAGTTTCATTCTTAAAGAGTACAGACAAATGAACACCAATCAAATAGGAAGAGAACTTACACGTAGGCTGATAGAATCTCAAGGTTGTGACTTGCAAACTGCAATCCGTTTTTTTTACAATAGCGAATTTTATTCTCGCCTGAGTCCAACAAACGATACAGACATTGACAAGCTATATTCAGACTTTGAGCAGGAATTTTTGCAAGGTTCATAACTGTTCTTGTTGGCCTTCTCACAGCATGCCTGTCCCCATGTGACCGCGAAACTTTCCGTGCCAAGAAGCACATCCGAGGCGTCCGCCTCCACTTCATCCCCGAAAGCCAAGAAGGCAGCCAGGTCCTCTACAGAGGACAGAAAATGCCCTCCGAAGAGGGCATATAGGATGAAATCCTTCGGCATATAGCCTTATTGTGATAAGATGTAGAATATCTTACGCCTGCAAAGTTAGACAATAACTATGAAAAAACAAAATAATTGTTGCAAAAAAAATTGTTTCTAAGAATTTTTTTGTAATTTTGGCACTTGAATTCTAAAAACCGCATAACATGAAAAAGAGAATACTTGGTATTGATACTGGTACAAATAGTCTTGGCTGGGCAGTTGTTGATAAGAACGAAGACGGCTCATATTCATTAATCAACAAAGGTAGCCTTATCTTCCAAGAGGGTGTGAAGGTGGAAAAAGGCATAGAGTCGTCAAAGGCTGCAGACAGGACTTCCCATCGCGCACTCCGAAAACAGTATTTCCGCAGAAGGCTTAGGAAAATAGAAGTACTTAAGGTACTTATTAAGTTCGATTGGTGTCCGTATCTCTCCTCTGAAGCTCTTCATCTATGGCATGTGAAGAAGACATATCCTATGGACGAGGCTTTCATGTCTTGGCAGCGCACCAATGATAACTTCGATGAAAATCCATACTACTACAGGCATATTTGCTTGCATAGACAATTGAACTTGGAGGAAAAGTCGGAAAGATATGTCCTTGGAAGAGCCATGTATCATTTGGCTCAGAGAAGGGGCTTTTTCAGTAATCGTCTTGACCAGGGCAACGAAGATGAAACGGGAAAGGTGAAGGAAGCTATTTCTTCATTGTCAAAAAGTATGTCCGATGCAGGATGCGACTATCTGGGCGACTACTTCTATAAGATATACAAAGAAAAAGGTAACACAGAAAGAATAAGAACACGATATACTGACCGCGAAGAGCATTACAAGAGAGAGTTTTATGCCATTTGCGAGCGACAGCACCTTTCAAAAGAGCAAATCACGAAGTTGGAGAAAGCCCTTTATTTCCAGCGTCCGCTAAAGAGTCAGCGACAAGGTGTGGGCAAATGTACTTTCGAACCAAAGAAAGCTCGTATAGCAGATTCTCATCCTGCATTCGAAATGTTCAGGATGTTGTCATTCGTAAACAATATTAAGATAAAAGGACCACATGATGTTGAGCTTCGCCCTCTCTCTGCAGAAGAATTCGAAAAAGCAAGGCCCATATTCTTCAGAAAGAGCAAACCCCAGTTTGACTTTGAAGACATTGCCAAAGCTATTGCAGGCAAAGGTAGATACCAGCATATCAAAGACGCTGGTGACAAAGACTACAAGTTCAACTACAGAATGACGCAAAGCGTCACGGGTTGTCCCACCGTTGCCAGTCTTATGACTGTTTTTGGCGATGACTATGAAACTGCTATCTCAGAACGGTACACATTATCTGAAGGTAAGACCGTGAAGCAGATGGTCAACGATGTGTGGAATGTTCTATATAGTTTCAGCGACAAGGACAAAGTCAAGCAATGGGGAAAGGAAAAACTTCAGATGAATGATGAGGAAGCTGAGAAATTCGCAAAAATCAAACTTACCCATAGCTTTGCATCACTCAGTTTGGCAGCTGTTAACAAAATACTCCCTTGGCTGGAGCAAGGCCTGATTTATCCACATGCAGTGCTGATGGCAAAAGTGCCGGATATCGTGGGTGAAGAGGTTTGGAAGACTCGTGGAGAATCCATCACTCAGGAGCTATACAACTTGATAAGCAACTTCAATCCCAAGGATGATGCTATGCAGGGAACATTGGATTTCTGCATCAAAGACGTACTGAAAGATATGTGTAATCTGGCACCCGGTGCAGCAGAGAAACTATACCACCCCTCAATGATTGAAACCTACCCTGATGCCAAGAAGAACACCCAAGGTGTTTATCAGTTAGGTTCTCCGAGGACAAATGCCGTACGCAATCCGATGGCAATGCGTTCACTTCATCAGTTGAGAAAAGTCATAAACACCTTACTGCGAGAAGGAACCATCGACAGTCAGACAGAAGTACACATTGAGTATGCTCGTGAACTGAACGATGCCAACAAACGTAAGGCTATAGCTCAATGGAACAAAAACAGAGAAACTCTACGAAAGAAGTATGCAGAGGATATACGCACATTATATAAACAAGCATGCGGAAAGGACATCGAGCCTACAGATGATGATCTTGTGAAGTTCCAACTATGGGAAGAACAAAACCACATTTGTCTTTATACGGGCGATTCCATAGGTATAACAGAATTCGTTGGCCCCAATCCCAGCTATGACATTGAGCATACTGTTCCGCGTAGTGTTGGTGGAGATAGTACGCTTGAGAATATGACACTTTGTTCCAGCAAGTTCAATCGTGAAATCAAGAAAGCAAAACTACCTACTCAGTTGGCCAATCATGATGTCATCATGGATAGACTTGAAGAGTGGCGTGATAAGATAGAAAAACTTCGCAAAGATGTGGATCATGTGAAGACACATTCAGGAATGGACAAGGCAGTAAAAGACCGTTTGATTCAGAAACGTCATCTGCTGAAGTTGGAACTTGACTATTGGGTAGGGAAATACAAGCGTTTCCAAATGGAAGAAGTGCCAGAAGGCTTTGCACGCAGACAAGGTGCAGGCATAGGCCTTGTAGGCAAATATGCCGGTTTGTATCTGAAATCCCTGTTCCATAAGGCTAATGATAGAACCAAGAGTAATGTTCGCGTCGTGAAGGGAGCCACTACTGCCGAATATAGGAAGATGTGGGGCATTCAAGATGAATATGAAAAGAAGTCGCGCGACAATCATGTTCATCATTGCATTGACGCCATCACTATTGCTTGCATAGAACCCGGAGAATACAATGCAACAGCAAGATATTACCAGCAGTTGGAGGAGTATGAGAGAACAAAGGCATCAAAGCCATCATTCCCCAAACCTTGGGCAACCTTTACAGAGGATATCAAGGCCATTGCGCAGGAAATGCTAGTTGTTCATAGCACGCCTGACAATATGCCCAAGCATGCTCGCAAATATGTTCAGACCTCCAAAGGCAGAAAACTCGCTTTAGGCGACTCTGCACGCGGTTCACTGCATAATGACACCTACTATGGAGCCATAGAACGGGATGGAGAGATTAAATATGTTGTTCGTAGATCTATTAGTTCTTTCGAAAAAATCTCAGATATTGAAAGCATCGTTGATTCTGCCGTGAAAGAAATCATCATGAAGGCTGTTGAAGAGAAAGGACTTAAACAGGCAGTTTCAGATGTAATATACATGAATGAAGAGAAGGGAATCAGAATAAATAAAGTGAGGTGTTATGTTTCCGGTTCTATTGCGGGAAAAATAATAGATGTTAGGAATCAGCGAGACCAATCAGCTAAACAATACAAAAGGCGATTTTGGGTGGAAAACGGTGATAACTACGTAATGGGCATTTATGAAGGTTTGAAGGGAAATAAAGTTTGTCGTGAGTATGATCTAGCTAATATGCTTGATGCTTCTACATTCTGCAATGATAAAACAACGGATTCTATATTGCCGCAGAAAAGTGTAAGAGGCATCCCTGACTTACCCATAAAGTATAAACTATACAAAGGCTTACATGTTATACTATATGAGAAGTCAAGAAATGAAGTCGATTTGCAGAATATAAAGGATATTGTGCCAAGGTTGTATGTTATTACGGGATTGTCCACTTCTAGCACTACTATAGGAGGTAAGACATACAGATATGGTATGGTGTCATTGAAACATGCTCAAGAAGCTAGACCTAGTACAGAGTGTAAGGAAAAGAAAGGCTTATATAAAAATGGAGAAGAGTATAGAGCGAAAATTGTCATGAATCACAACCAATTCAATGCTTTGGTTGAAGGAGTTGATTTCAAAATCAATGTGCTTGGCGAAATTATTACGCTGAAATAGGATTACGATGTTGAAACGTACACTTGTTTTTTCAAGTCCAATGATTCTTTCGCTGAAGAATCAACAACTGGTAATTGCATACAAGGATTCCCCAGATGAAAAGCGTACTGTGCCGATTGAGGATGTTGGTGTGGTGCTATTGGAGAATCAACAAACCAGTATAACTCTGCCTTTACTTAATGCCTTAGCGGAGGGCGAGGTGCAAGTTGTCTTATGCAATAATAAAGGGATGCCAAGTGCAATGATTCAGAGTATGAACAGTAATAATCTGCAAGGTGAAACTCTGAGGAATCAGATCGCATGTGGTGAGGTTCTTAAAAAGCAACTTTGGAAACAAGTGGTTGAAGCAAAGATAAAGAATCAGGCATCCCTGCTTGATAGTGTTGGAGAAGATGGGAATGTATTGAAGCCCTTTTATTCAAATGTTAGAAGTGGTGATATAGACAATCGGGAGGGTATAGCTGCTCGCATATATTTCCAACATCTATTTGGAGATGGTTTTGTTCGCAACAGAGATGAACAGGGAATCAATGCCTTGTTAAACTATGGCTATTCTATTCTGAGAGCTGCGACATGTAGAGCAATCGTGTCGTCGGGCCTGTTGCCTGCAATAGGTATTTACCATCATAACAGAAGTAATGCTTTTCCATTAGCAGATGATTTGATGGAGCCATATAGACCTTTTGTTGATGGAGTCGTGTATGATTTAGCACTTAGCGGAAAGACGGAACTTAATAAGGACATTAAAGGAGAATTAATCAGTGTATTGTATGCTGATACAATTTTTGAAAAGACAAAACGCCCTCTTAGCGTTGGCTTATCAATGACCACCGCAAGTATGGTGAAATGTTTGTCGAAAGAGATAAATACATTAAGTATGCCAGTGTTGCCATGACCTTCGAAAGACTAAATGCATATCACATTATGTGGTTGTTTGTGATGTTCGATTTGCCTGTTATTACCAAGAAGGAACGGAAGGATGCAACTCTGTTTCGTAAAAACTTGGAGAAAGACGGTTTTACTATGCATCAATTTAGTGTTTATATAAGATATTGTGGCTCGTTGGAAAGTGCCCAAGTACATATTAAAAGGGGCAAGAGTATTACACCAGAAAAGGGACATGTGAGCGTTCTTTCAATTACTGATAAACAATATTCAAATATCATTCACATCTGGGGAACAATAGAGAAAAAATCAAGACCAACCCCATTGCAATTAGAATTTTTTTAGTATTTTTGCAAGGTATAAAGGCAACATCAACCACTTCATACGCACACAAGAACATACAAGTATCTGAGTATGAACAGATTATTAAATATATGTTGTGGTTTGATGTAGAAAAGAGATATAAGACAATTTAAAGAAAAGAATAGAAAATGACGTTGGGTTGTGGTTTGATGTAGAAAAGAGATATAAGACAATTCATTTCCCGATGGGCACCACTAAGTGAAAAGTTGTGGTTTGATGTAGAAAAGAGATATAAGACAATATTACTGGTCGCCATTATCTCCGCTGTCCGGTTGTGGTTTGATGTAGAAAAGAGATATAAGACAATTTGAAGAACTCGTTGACAAGGAAATCGAGGTTGTGGTTTGATGTAGAAAAGAGATATAAGACAATGGCAAAGAGTTTACAACATTCAGAATTGCGTTGTGGTTTGATGTAGAAAAGAGATATAAGACAATCCCAGCATCACAAGGTCTGAACGGAATACAGTTGTGGTTTGATGTAGAAAAGAGATATAAGACAATAAATAACCCAAAAAAATGAAAAAAAAAGAAGTTGTGGTTTGATGTAGAAAAGAGATATAAGACAATGGCATCCCAAACAGCACGTTAACACTTCTGTTGTGGTTTGATGTAGAAAAGAGATATAAGACAATGTTTTCTTTAAATGGGGAGGGCAATGCCCGTTGTGGTTTGATGTAGAAAAGAGATATAAGACAATCTCAACGGAACGAGATACAACTAAGCAGGCGTTGTGGTTTGATGTAGAAAAGAGATATAAGACAATACTACTACACGCGTTCAGCAGTCATTGCCAGTTGTGGTTTGATGTAGAAAAGAGATATAAGACAATTTTTGCCAAGTTAAGCAGGATTGCTGTACGGTTGTGGTTTGATGTAGAAAAGAGATATAAGACAATCTCTGCCCGCGCCTTCGTCACCAACGGCGGGTTGTGGTTTGATGTAGAAAAGAGATATAAGACAATGTACAGGAGCAGATTGACGAGAACGATAAGTTGTGGTTTGATGTAGAAAAGAGATATAAGACAATCTGCGTCATTATCTCCTCCGTCATCTGGTAGTTGTGGTTTGATGTAGAAAAGAGATATAAGACAATCCTTTGGCTGGTGCGCCGATTGGGATTCAGGTTGTGGTTTGATGTAGAAAAGAGATATAAGACAATACAACTCGTCAAAGGTCAGCGAGGGGAAAGGTTGTGGTTTGATGTAGAAAAGAGATATAAGACAATTGAGAACGCATCGACGTTTGCAAGCTACAAGTTGTGGTTTGATGTAGAAAAGAGATATAAGACAATGAATGGCTCTTGAAGCACAACACCCGACTGGTTGTGGTTTGATGTAGAAAAGAGATATAAGACAATTTTAGTCGTTTTATCACCATCAGATGATTCGTTGTGGTTTGATGTAGAAAAGAGATATAAGACAATGCTGCACGGCATCCAGCACCTTCTGCCTGAGTTGTGGTTTGATGTAGAAAAGAGATATAAGACAATCAGCCGAAGAGGTAACAGGCATCCTGATGGTTGTGGTTTGATGTAGAAAAGAGATATAAGACAATTAGGCATTCTTGACTCTTACCCCGAACTGGTTGTGGTTTGATGTAGAAAAGAGATATAAGACAATGGTACGCAAAGGCTGTTGAGTATATGCAGGGTTGTGGTTTGATGTAGAAAAGAGATATAAGACAATTAACAGGAACAACATAAGAAAGACATATTAGTTGTGGTTTGATGTAGAAAAGAGATATAAGACAATAAGATTGACACTGCATGGAACCCCAACCGGTTGTGGTTTGATGTAGAAAAGAGATATAAGACAATAGCGCACGCTTCACGTCTTTCATCGTAGAGTTGTGGTTTGATGTAGAAAAGAGATATAAGACAATTGCCCAGACGGAGTGGAGTGGTGCAGGTCAGTTGTGGTTTGATGTAGAAAAGAGATATAAGACAATCTCGTCAAGCTCGACAAAAGCCGCCACCCCGTTGTGGTTTGATGTAGAAAAGAGATATAAGACAATGCCAGGTATCTCTGGAACTACGAGAAGATAGTTGTGGTTTGATGTAGAAAAGAGATATAAGACAATGCTGATGTCTGAAGGCTGATGTCTGACATGTTGTGGTTTGATGTAGAAAAGAGATATAAGACAATTAGCAATGGCGTTCGGATTACCCGCGACCTGTTGTGGTTTGATGTAGAAAAGAGATATAAGACAATACATCGAGTATATCGAGCACGGAGTAGAGGTTGTGGTTTGATGTAGAAAAGAGATATAAGACAATTGCGGCTGCGCGACTGGGACAACCATCCCGTTGTGGTTTGATGTAGAAAAGAGATATAAGACAATCTACCCCGACTGCCTGACGTATGACATCCAGTTGTGGTTTGATGTAGAAAAGAGATATAAGACAATTCAGAAAGAGCAGCTATTTTCCTCTTTAGGTTGTGGTTTGATGTAGAAAAGAGATATAAGACAATGAATTGGATATTGAGGTTAAACCAAGTCAGTTGTGGTTTGATGTAGAAAAGAGATATAAGACAATTCTTCGACCTGAAGCTGGACAAGGCGCACGGTTGTGGTTTGATGTAGAAAAGAGATATAAGACAATTACCGACCCGAACGTGCCAGACAGCCAAGGGTTGTGGTTTGATGTAGAAAAGAGATATAAGACAATGAGCACGAGTCTCAGAATTACGTTCGGCAGGTTGTGGTTTGATGTAGAAAAGAGATATAAGACAATCGTTGGTAGCAAGCGTCACCCTACGGGATGGTTGTGGTTTGATGTAGAAAAGAGATATAAGACAATCCAACCGTCGGGACACAAGAAAAGCCCTTGTTGTGGTTTGATGTAGAAAAGAGATATAAGACAATTGCTTTCATCGAGGCTTGCAAGCGCGGCCAGTTGTGGTTTGATGTAGAAAAGAGATATAAGACAATGCATGTCGGATGATAAAAAACATACGTGGGGTTGTGGTTTGATGTAGAAAAGAGACATAAGACAATAATTCAAATTATCATATCAGCCATTGCAGGGTTGTGGTTTGATGTAGAAAAGAGACATAAGACAATCTAACTCACACCCATCGCTGATGACACCTGGTTGTGGTTTGATGTAGAAAAGAGATATAAGACAATCGCAAGCTATGTTGCATCGTACGTTAATAGGTTGTGGTTTGATGTAGAAAAGAGATATAAGAATAATAATGAGACAGCAGTGCAAAGTATGGTGATCGGAAAGCATTTATTCCTCAAACGTTAATAATTCACAATATCAGGATCTGAGATACTAATCGATTATAGATTTTCTATTATAGAATTTGTATAATTGAAATAATATGCTTACCTTTGCACCCAAAAGCAAACATATATGGAGAATCCATTCTACATCACTGGTATTATTCCAGAACCCTACTTCTGCGATAGAGAGAAAGAAACTGTATGGATGCTGCGCACACTGGAGAACAAGGCACACATTCTGCTGACTTCGCCTAGAAGAATGGGCAAGACACAGTTAATCCGACATCTGTTCGAACAGCCGTCTATCAAGGACAACTACTATACCTTCTATACAGACATTTACCCAACCACCAGCTTGCACGAGTTGGTATTGTTCCTCAGCAAGGAGATTTACTCCGTACTGGTGCCCAAAGGCAAGACTGTACTTAACAAATTCCTGGCAGGACTCCAGTCGTTAGCAGGAAGTTTCGGTTACAATCCTGTAGCCAACATACCCACGTTTAATATCAAGCTGGGGGACATCCACTCCCCAGAACTGACTCTCGAAGAGATTTTCCTATATCTGGAGCAGGCCGACATGCCCTGCATCTTCGCTATCGACGAATTCCAGCAGATAGCCAACTATCCTGAGAAAAACGTGGAAGCCACGCTTCGCACACATATCCAGAAGATGAATAATTGCCTATTCATCTATGCAGGAAGCAACCGTCATATCCTGGAGAACATGTTCAACTCAGCAGCAAAACCATTCTACAACAGCGCTGAGCAGATGTATCTGGACTGCATACCAAAAGATACCTATTTAGGTTTTGTTGAAGAACAGTTCAGAAAGGCTGACCGCAGGATTACCCCCGAAGCAGCATCTCTTGCCTACAATCTTTTCGAGGGCCACACCTACTATGTGCACAATGTGCTCCACAATGCATTTGCATACGTTGACTCCGACAAAGCCATTGATGAGACAGATATCAACAAGATGCTAAGCGACATTCTGGAAGAGAAAGGACGTACCTTCGCGTCTGTCATGAACCAGCTTAACTACCAGCAGAAAGAGACACTGATTGCCATTGCCAAGGAAGGAAAGGCCAGCGGAGTCACCTCCGTTGCCTTCGTGAAGAAGCACGCTCTCAAATCACCCAGTTCAGTACAATACGCCATTAGTGCCCTGCTGGAGAAACAACTCCTGACCTATCAGAATCAAGGACGCACAAAGGTATTCTGTCCATCCAACCGTTTTATGGAAATGTGGATATGCAGAACGTACTAAAAAGTCTCGCAACTTCTTGCCCGACTTGTCGATGCTGACCAGACAGACCACCAGGTCGTCAGCAAACAGCTGGGCTGCCTGCTTAATGTTGGGCATCTGCATCAGACACGGCTGGCACCACGAGGCCCTCTTTCTCATAATATTACTTTCGTTTGATGTCGTACCAATGGAGCATATCCTCAGCTTTCTGAATCATCTGATGGAGTTGTTCGTTGGGGTTTTCTTCCTTGCGGGCGAGGTCGAGGAACTGACGATAGTAGGATTCTGCCTGTTTGTCGTCTTTCAGCAACAGCCCGTAAGCATTGGCAATATTGTAATAGGTGGCAATGGAGCCAGGATTGTAGGTCAGATGCTGTTTCCACGTTTCTACAGCTTTATCGTAGTGTTCAGTCAGATAATATGCTTCGCCTTTCGAGAGGGTTATAGCGCGCATAGCAGTGGTGTCAGGCTGCATCAACTGTGTGGCAAGGTCGAGGTAAAACAGCCCTTCATCGTAGCGTTTCGTGTCTACACAAACTACGCCAAGACGGTATGCTGCACCGTAGTGTTGCATGCCACTAAGCAAGAGAGCAGGCTTCAGACATTGGTAAGCCCGCTCCAGCGAGTCGGTCTTGGTGTAGCACATGCCGGCGGAATAGAGCGTGCTGAAAACAGAGTCGCCCTGCTGTAAAAGGCGGTTGTAAAGCTTGGCAGCCATTGAATAGTCCCCATTTAACAGCCAAGCCTCAGCTGCGGCACGGTTGACAAGGATATTCGTTGAGTCCTTCAGCGTATATTCTCCTGCACAAACAATGCCTTTCTGGGGCTGATTATCTCGGGCGTAAGCAAGGGTAAGTCCTGCCACTATCTCACCGTCCATCGGATAACGCCTCAGCAGTTGACCGGCCCAATACATAAACGACCCGTTATCGCCCTGATGTTTGTAACTATAGGTCAGCTGGCGGAAAGCATCGTGCGTGAGCGAATCCTCAGGCATGTTTTTCAGCAGTTCGGCACATTGGTGATAGTTGGCACGTTTGTAGTGGCAGTCGGCCAGTTTCAGACGAACCATTCTTGGCACGACGTCTTCAGGGACGTATGGCCGTGAATGGCTGAAATCGTCATTCATCGAGAAACGGACAATGCCCAGCTTCGATGCAACATCAAAGGCCTGCTGGTAATGCTTCAATGCCTCGAAGGTGTTATACTGCCGCATGCAGCTGTCGCCCTGCTGGACGCATATCTGGAGAGAGTCCAAAACCTCGCCCCTGGCGGTGGTTGCCGTCAGCAGGGCGAGGGTGAACATCATGATTATTCTGTTCATTTTTACAAGAGAGAGTGTTTAATTCTTTTTCTTCATTTTAATGATGACGCGGTCGTTCGACCTACCGTCCTTGGCCTTCTCGACTCTCACGCTGTCAATGTCGGCTGGATCAGTCTTTGCATCACCCTGCAACTTGAAGGTAATGGGAACGGTGTATTTTACACG
>ERZ842401.5866-NODE-5866-length-13386-cov-12.434776_pt1 | contig 13386 bp, 10 predicted proteins | sample MGYA00521270_ERZ842401 | MGnify/ENA primary metagenome ERZ842401 (study PRJEB31892, sample SAMEA3878208) | bioreactor metagenome | biome: Moose rumen | place: Sweden | collected 2011-10 | study: EMG produced TPA metagenomics assembly of the PRJEB12797 data set... | reverse complement strand
CTTTTCCTAAAATTTCCTTTTCGTCAAATTCAGCCTATTTTCCTGCTTATTGCCTATGAGGATTTCCCGACAGTACTCCATTGATGCAGCTTTAGCCTACAGTACCTTCTCCAATTTTTGTATTATTTTACAATATTCTGAGCAAGATTTTTATATTTTTCCATAAACTTAATCCTCAATTCTCTGTGGGTCGTAAACGATATTGCCAATACCGCCATCCAAGCGGTTATGATCCGGGCCTATTTCATAGGCGATATTTGCTGTGTGTCCCATAAAACTAAATGGAATCTTATCATCCTTGCCCGCCAGAATATTGTCACAGTCTTCAATAAGCCGTTCCAAATAATCCACAGTCAAATCACCACCGCCGTGTGAACAATATACCTTGTCATACTTACCCGCCGTAGCTTTTTGCAATGCCTGCAAACTCGCTTTATAGCTTTTTAGCCCCAAGGTTTCCTTAGAGAACAGAAAGGTAAACATATTTGCCCCATCACCGGTGAGCAGTGCCCGATTCTCCCGCAGGAGAACAGCCTTCATACCATGCGTATGCCCCTCAATATTATAGATATCCAGATGAACACCGCCTAAATCAATGGTACTGTCTCCTTGCAAATCCTTAAATCGTTCAGGATTATCCAGAGGCTGATAGTCTGTTTCGCTTATGGTCTTGGCAAACTCCGGATTTCCCGCACCAATGTAACCGGCGCGATTTACAAAGGAGGTATGTTCTTTGAACAATTCCTGATCGGCTTTACTCATATAGACCTCTGCAAATTCAGCTGTACCCGATGCATGATCTACATGTCCATGTGTTATAATGACAACAATTGGTTTGTTGGTCAGTTTCTCCACATACTGTTTCAAACTACCAACTCCTATGCCAGTGTCAATCAAGGCCGCTTTGTCTCTGCCTTCTACCAAATACATCATATCGCCAGTCATATCTTTAATGCGCGTAAGGTTGGCATCAATCTTCGCTGATCGAAAGGGCATAAGTACTTGCTGGGTGCATTCTGCGCCCACCACGGGCATAGCGTTGACGGATTCCCCATTACCTAATGGCAGAGCAAGACAAGCTGCTGTCACAGCTATGGTCAAAAATTTATACTTAATTTTCATCTATCTTACCTCAAAATAATATATTCCAGAACCAATTTCGATATTTTCCTGCCAGAATATTTCCTTGCCGTTACAACGCAACGTGTGAGCAGGCTTTGCCAATTTTACGGTTGCTGTAGTATTGGCCGGCACAACAAAACGATAAACAAAACCATTGACAGTCTTTTGCCAACTACTTTCAATTCGTCCATACAGGCTGTCATAATGACCGCTGGCATTTGTCATTTTCCCGCTTGCATCCACTTCCGGACACAAAAAGAAATGTTTGAAGCCCGGATGCTGTTCATCTCGACGAATCCCTAATGAAGTGTCCATCATCCAAGCCCCCACTGCACCAAAAGAATAGTGGTTAAATGAGTTCATACTGTTATTACCGCCAAATCCCCGGTCTTTTGTATAGGAATCCAGCCGTTCCCAAATGCTTGTTGCCCCATTTTTCACGGGATATAGCCAGCTGGGATACTGGTCATTTTGCAAAAGCTTGTAAGCCGCTGCTCCATTTCCTGTCATCGAGAGCGCGTGACTTATCGCCGCCGTGCCAATAAATCCCGTCATCAAACTATAAGCAGGGCGCATCTGTTTTAAGTCATCCATATTACTGCGAACAACCGTATCTAAAAGATTCTCTCCCACTTTAGCCTTTTTGGTTTTATCCACCACACCTAAAGCTAAGGGAACTGCATAAGCGGTCTGCGTGTCCATGCTAAGTCCCGCCGAAGAGTAGGCCTTGCCCTCTGCATTTATAAATTTATCATTGAAATAGGATTTACACTGTTCGTAGAGTGCATGGTATTTAGAAGCATCATCGCTTTTTCCCAGTTTTTCTGCTGCTTTGCAGAGAATCTCCAAATTGCTGACCCCATAAGCCTGCCATAGATACTGTGGCTCATTTTTGCTATTCTCCGGTCCCAGCCAATCGCCCAGTCCCGGTAAGCCTTTCGCTTCTTTATAAAGGCCATCTGCCTGCCTGCAGGAAAGCATATAATCCACATAGGCTTTCATTGCATCATAATGTTCGACTAGCACCGTTGTATCGCCATACTGGAGATACAACTGCCAAGGAATCTGCACACCGGCACTGCCCCAGATAAAACCACCTGCTCCATGCCCCATAGGTGCTGTATCCGTAAATCGCCCATCACTTGCCTGTGTATCACGCATAGCCAGCATATGCTGCCGCAGAAAATTATCGCTATTTGCCAGATACACAGCTGTATTGCCGAATACATTGAGGTCTCCGGCCCACCCCATACGCTCATTGCGCTGAGGACAGTCTGTGGGGATGGCCAAAAAATTTGCCCGTGTTGACCACTGAATATTCTGGAACAAACGATTTACATCCTCATTAGAAGTGTGATAATCAGCCGTATCCTCCGGCACAGAAGTCAGCACTTTGCCCCGAACATCCTTTAATGGCAAGGCTTTATCCATTCCTGTAATTTCCAGATAACGATAACCATGAAAGGTAAAACGCGGACTAATTCTCTCCTGTCTACCTTTGAGAATAAACGTATCCCGAACCATAGCGGCTCGCAGATTCTCCACCATCAGCATATCTTTATTTTCGCCATCGGGATAAGTAACCTCGGCATAACGCAAAGTAACCTTCTGCCCTTTTTGTCCACGTAAATCAATCTCCGGGACTCCGGCAAAATTTTGCCCCATATCATAAATAAACACGCCGGGGCGAACTTCCTTCACCGATTTTGCCAGCAGCATATGTTGATGTGCTGCCTTTACTTCACTGCCTTCCTGCGATATAAAATCAATATGGTTAAATTCCTGATCATAATCCCTATCGGTCAAAAATTCATGCCAGCGCCCCGCAGCTGTAGTTCCATTAAGCAAAATTTCCGCTGCTGGTTTCCAGCCATAACGAAAAGCATCATACCCTGGCTTATCCCAGCCCTTCAAGGCCGCAGCTTTTACACCATCCTGCACTTCTCCCTGAAACAGGCTTCCCAGTTTTAATGGCCCATCAGCATAATATTGCCATGAGTTCGGCTGTGTGGTGATCACGTCCTTTGTACCGTCCTCATAGGTAATCAAAAGCTTTGCCCGCAGAGACTGGCGATCACCAAAATAATTCCAGTTCGTACCTAAAAATGTGCTGGCCCCACTCCACCAGCCTTCAGCCAGTTGTGCGCCTAAAGCATTCGCCTTGCCAGCTTTGACCAACTCCGTCACATCATAAGCCTGATAAAGCTGTGTCTTATTATACTGGGTGAATCCCGGTGCAAAATAATCGTTACCGACCTTTTGCCCATTAAGGAAAATTTCATAAATTCCTCTGGCCGTAGCATAAAGACGAGCCTGTTTTATTTTCTTTTCCTTGGTATTAAATTCTGTTCGAAGCATAGGCAGAGCATCATGAGAAGGATTTATCCATTTTACCGTTCCCGAAAGTTTCTCTTGCCCCGAATGCTCATATAATGTTCCATAAGGCATACGGAAATTTTTGACCGTCAGATTGGACAGGATTGCCGTTTGGCCGTCCGGTACAGCATAGCCAATGTCAGCCAAAGCCGGAAATGCGTTTGAACCACCGCTCATGCCAAAGGGATTGCCATTTATCCCCTTGCTCCAAGGGTCCAGTTCTGCTACAGGCAATTCCTGTTCATCCACACGAGCCGCCAATATGCCGTACATGCTGCTGATTTCCACATTATGTTTCTGTGAATAATTTTCAATATTTACTATGCGTTTAGGGATAACTATCGAGCCAATCGCCTGCTTATCATTATCTCCCGTTATATATCCATTCCTATAGAAATTGATCCGTGCTTCACCACCATGAGATAATGCCGAGCAATCAAACTCAGCCCGGAAATAACTTTGATTCCGCGCCGCTGCCGTGCCAGTCAAATTGAAGTTTTTATTCATAAGCCGCTGGTCATTAGCGCCAAAAATCATGCTGGCCCGGTCAGCAGTTTTCCCCAACTCCATATCGCAGGCAATGCGAAATACGGTAAGGCTTTGAGACTCTAACGGCAAGTTTTTTTCCTGACCGCCAATCCACTTAGCACCTGCCCAATCACCATCACCATAACGATCAGGATTCAGTCCCATGGCAAAACGAGCAGATTGCACCTTTTGCTGCCCATTCTTATCCCACACTTTGACTTCCCATATATAATCCTGTCCAGCTATCAACTGTTCGCCCTGATAAGCAATATCTATCGAACGGTCATCATCTACCTTACCGCTGTCCCAGACAATCCTTCCTTGTACATCCTTCACCATCAGCTGATACGATGCCTGCAACAGATTATTTTCCCCTTTATCAGCGGTCATCTGCCAGGAAAATCGAGGCTGTTTTCGATCAATAGCCTGAGGATTTTCCATATGTTCTACGGCCAGTCTATCCAGCGAAAAGGCTTCGGCCACTGCACTAAGTGAAAACTGTGTCCCCACAACTGCCAATGCCGCCAACATTACACCAGCCCACTTGGGGGATTTCTCTTTACATCTCTTTTTCATAAACTTCCTCTTTCACAAACAGTCAAAAGAACATATTAAGCTGGGCACGCATATCATTGCGACGCTCTCCGGTATCAATATCCTTGGCAAAAGTTACATAAGCCTCTAACAGCATTTTCTCATCAACGACATAATTGATGCCCGGACGAATTCCCTGCGCATTTGAAAATTCCATAGTATCCGAGAATTGCGATAATGTAGGCTGATAAAGATACATCAACCATGCTGACCAAGAACCCGGTTTCATAATATCTGCCTTGCCATAGGTAAGGCGGCTGTAAAAGACCGGTTTTTTGCTAGTTGAATAATTGGTACTGTTGCCATAATATGACCGTTCAGCCCGAATAAGCTCATGATCTATATGCGCATTATTTCCAGCCACTACTGCTGCCAAATTCCACTTTGGAGAAAACTGACGGTCATATCCTACAAACCCATAGATGACACGGCTCTGGTCATCTTTTTGGAAATGACGCGCCGAAGGTGTCATCGCATATACACCCACGGAAAGATTGCTTTTATTATCCGGCTTTGTTTCAAGTTTCAATGCCGTATACTCTTGCCTTTCCTGTATGCGATTTGCCGTTCCCGGGATCGGTGCCGGTGCAAACCACTCTCCTTTAGGCCAATCGATGACACGCCCATGAAAAACGGTAGTCGTAATCTTGCCCGGAATACGGACCTGTACGCCATTCACACGGCTATCAATGCCAAAACCGTAGGTACCAATATCATACATACGGCCAATGGAGATATCAAAATTCTTGAATTTGCCTTCGAGTACCAATTCATTGGCAATGTTGGTTTGCATATTGAGATCCCCATCTGCATGGCGCGGTTCCATATCATTGATTGTATCCATAGAGCGTTGGAATTCATTTCCCAGTACAATCGTCCAACGAGGATTGATTTTATACTGATGAACCAGATGCAAATTAAAATGATTGTAGCGTCGTTTCCAGCCATTTCCATAGTCATTATTTTGGAAACGCATCCGAGCAAAACCCCAAAAACTGTATTTATCATCAAGCATAGGTTTCTTCGGTGGCATATCCACTTCCGCTGTGGCTCTCTTTGCACCTGTCGGATACGCCTCTTTTTTTCCAGCATCATTTGTATTCTTTACATCCTGCGGTGTCAGTTGACGCGGGTCCGTCTGTGGGCGCACTGGTGTGCCTGCATAAGCATCTCCAGCATTATTCTGCAAAGCATCCATTTTCTCTAACTGTCCCAAAAGCTTTACTTTACGTACATCACTTGCATACGCATCAGCAAGTTTTGCCAGTACCTCCTGCTGAGCACTGCTGAGTCCTGTTGATTCTTGAGCATCTTTTACTATAAGAGCCATTTCAAAACGGCTCATAATCCGTCCGCTGGGGATAAGATTTTTATGATGCTCGATATTTCCACCTGCAAGCAATTCATTCATCATCCCATAAGTCCAATCTCCTGCAGGTACTTCCTCAAAAAAACTGGTCTCTGCCGAAGCGCTGCCAGAGGTACATAATATTGCTGCCAGCATTACCCCCATTATCTTTTTATTCGCTTTTTTGCCTGCCAACCGCTTCATCTAATCGTCCCCCTCCAATGTCTCCATTCTTGTAAAACCAAAATCAGTTTAACAGGACACGGCAGATTGCACTATATAATAATCCGACATAAACACTATCCTTTACGGACATGACAAACAAGTAAGATAACGGTATAATGACTATAAAACAAGAAAAGATAACGACAAAAAGGAAATAATTATGATTTATCTGAGTGATTTAATGCCATTGACCGCAGCAGAGTTGGATTATCGGACTTTAATGCACGATTATCCTTTCATCTATGAAAATCAAAAAAAACTACGCACCCTGCCTGAACTTATCGCCGCCACTTCACCTTATCCTCGCTATGAAGCAACTTACTTGAAACACTTTGCCCGCTTCCAGCATGAGGAAAATCTCTCTGAAGATTTATTCCGTCGTGCCCAAGAGGTAGAAGTCATGATGCATCCCCGCTTCGTTCCTGGCTTTTTACATACCCATGATTTTTTTGAACTCATCTATGTATTAAGCGGAACTGTAGAACATTTCACAGGACAGGACTGCCAAAAACTCAGCCCCGGAGATATTTGCATTGTGGCGCCTCATATTGCTCACGGTATCGGTACATGCCAAAAAAGCACGCTCGCCATCAATGTGGTGTTGCGTGCCAGTACCTTTGCGGAAACATTTTTTAGCGTATTACAAGAAGATGCCATGCTTACTGCTTTCTTTACCCGAGCACTCTTTGCTAGTGGCGGTGGCAGCGGAATGCTGCACTTCCGTACAGAAAACGATGCGGAAATCCGTCAGATTATGTTGACCATGCTCTATGAATTTCGACAAAACAAACGATATAGCGATAAAATGCTCAATTCCCTGATGACTGCCTGTTTCATTATCCTCCTGCGAAGTCATGCAGATAGTGCCCAGACGACCATCACTACTGAACACCGGATAAATCTTGTTCCCATCCTTCACTACCTGCAAAATAACAGTGAAAACCTAACCCTGCACAAACTTGCCCAGCATTTTTCCTACAGCGACAGGCAAATGACCCGTCTGCTCCTGCAGAGTACCGGCAAAAACTTCACGCAGCTTATCCAACATCTCCGGCTGACCAAAGCCCGCAATCTGCTGGCTCATAGCACTCTGTCCGTTCAGGAAATCATCAATCGTTGCGGTTACGCAAACCCAACATATTTTTATCGCCTGTTTAATCAGCAATTCCAAATGACACCAGCACAATTCCGTGCCAAAACACAAGCAAATTCCTCTTGAATGCTCAAAACACCATCCTTTTGAGATGGTGTTTTTTATCAGCGGATAAAATTGGTTGCCTGCCACGGCTCTTTTTCCGGCAGACCCAGCTGTTCCTTGCCCAGCTTAATGCTCTTCATCAGGAAAGTCATATTGCGCGCCAGTGTCCGCATAGTCTGCATGCCCTCAATATCCTGCGCCACTTCTCCCGGCGCTCCGCCATGAACGCTGTTCCAGTATTGACTGGCCGCAATGGGCATGCCCGAGATGGTAAAGAACTTGTTGAGCTCATCAAAGGTTGCCGACAAACCGCCACGACGGGCCACAACTACACTTGCTCCCACTTTCATCGTCTTGTCAAAACCGGTACTGAAAAACAAGCGCGTCAAGTAAGCGACCAAGGTAGCATTTGCTGAAGCGTAATAAACCGGACTGCCCACGACCAGGCCATCACATTCGGCAAACAACGATGCTGTTTCATTGACGATATCATCAAAGACACATTTCCCCTTTTGAGCGCAGGCCCGACAGCCTATGCAGCCGCGAATTGCTTTATTGCCTACATGAACCATTTCGACTTCTACACCGTTTTCCGCAAAGACTTTCTGCATTTCCTGCAAAGCCATTGCCGTGTTGCCCTGCGGATGCGGTGAACCATTGACCATCATAACTTTCATTCTAAACTCTCCTCTCAATATAACTTTTCCTAAAATATTCTTAGTGTTATTTTACCAAAACCTGCCCTGAGGAAAAAGATTTTCCTGGCAAATAACGTTTCAATTAAAGGGAATAGCCGCATATTCTGCGGTAGGAAAATCGTACCAGCTTACTTCGTGATTATCCTGCGGGTTGATGGCGATATGTGCAAAGCTGCTGTCCGGCGCTGCGCCATGCCAATGGATAACCCCCGGCGGGCAAAATACCACATCTCCCGGCTGCAATTTTTCCAGCTTGCCGCCTTTTACCTGATGATAACCGACGCCATCGGTTGCAATCAGAATCTGACCGGTCTTGTGGCTGTGCCAGCGATTATATGTTCCCTTGGGGAACACCACGTATACCCACTCCGGCGAGCCTGCTTCATTAGGCTTGGACAGCACCTTGCCCAAATATACGGGATTATTGAAGTTAGGCGAGGTAAACGGCTTTTCATTATAATGAAACAAGAATTCATTTTTCTTTTTTCCCGCTGCGGCTTGGCTCTTGGCAGCAGAAAACTTGATGCTATTGTATTCCTGCGCACTAACCGGCCCGCTATGTGCCTTTGCTCCTGCCTGCGGCTGCCAGTCCTTGTCGTATACGACAAACTGCTGAAAAGGGGAATCTTTGACTGCACCATGAAAATGACTTACACCTGCCGGAATCTGCACCACATCACCGGGTTTTATCAGCACCGGTTCTTTGCCCCATTCCTGATAAATGCCCAGGCCTGCCACGCCAATCACGGTCATGGCCCCATGGGTATGCCAGCCGCTATAGCTGCCGGGTTCAAAAGTAATCACATTGGTCTGCGGCACCTTGTAGGCATCATCCGCCACAATGAGGTCATGGCGATGAACCGTATCTGTAAAACGCTCCGAAATGTCTTTGCCTAAAGGCAAGGGCATTTTTTGCTTGTCTGCTTCATGTGCTTCAACCGTTGAAACCAGCGAAATCAGCAACGTGAAAAACAAAATCCATTTGAACATATTGCGCCCCCTTACTTGGACAGGCCTTTATCTTTCAGCCATTTTTCCATCGTGTCGGCCACTTCCTGATTGTTGAGGTCAGCCATAAGGAAGTGGGTATTTCCCTTGATGCCAATATCCGGCAAATAGACAACCTGCACATCACCGCCATGTTTTTTCATAACCTGTTCCCACTTCCGAGCCAGATTCAAACGCACACGCCAGTTATCCAGTCCCCAATGTCTATCCGGTTCGGAGCCGGTTATGATATTATCGCCGAAGTATACGACCATCGGAATTTTAAGCAAGCGCTGGAATTCTTCATCGCTTACCTCCATTCCCTGTGCCGGGAACGGGCTTGTTGTAGCTTCAACCTCAGGCACTTCCCCCTTCGGGAAAGGGAACGTCCCCGGTTCCAATGCAATAACGCCCTTTACTTTGTCACTGTGCGCTGCCGTAAGCCAGCCGGGGCCGCCGCCTGCCGAATGCGTAACCAGTACGCCCGGACCTGCTTTTGCCATGACCGCGGTCATGGCATCGGCCACTACCTGCACATCAAATTTCCCTGTATCCGGCGTCATCTGATAAAAAAACTGTGCCCTTGACTCCGCATCACGGGGAACGGCTGCATTGTCGTAGTAATCCGGCCACTTGCCAATGCGGAAATTGTCATACCAGAGCTGATCCTGTGGCTGCGCCTTTAGTTCGGCAGGTACGGTAGAATTACCCGCTCTGCCCCGCCGCGGTTCATCGACAATGAAGGTTTTATAGCCCTTCGCCAAAAAGATATTCTGAAAACCATCACGTCCATCCGGCGTTGTTTCCCAAGTCTTGCCGGACTGACCATAGCCATGCAGGAAAACCAACGCATTTTTCTTAGCCTTCACCGGCGCCTGCCAAAACACATAGGCCGCATCACCATGCAGGGTTTCACCGGCAAAATTGGTCGGCTCATCGTCCTTATAAACGCCTGGAGCCGTCACTACTTTACCCCCGGCAAAGAAACTCCCCTGATCCGCCAGCGTAATGGGGCGGCTCATAGCCCCAGCGCTACTAGCAAACAGCCCCATGGCCAAAGTCATAGCCAATATTTTTTTGCTTTTCATAAATTCTTCCTCCCTTTAAAACGCAATGAACAGAAAACAGTTTATTTGTCCAAACCTTTTTCATGCAGCCATTTTACTGCCAAATCCATTATCTGTTGATTGTTCTTTTCCTGCATTAGAAAATGTGAATTTCCTTTTATGCCAACACTAGGCAAATGTACTAATGCTGCATCTCCGCCATGACGATTTATGGCCTCTACAAACTTTTGCGCCATAGCATATTCCGTTCCCCATTTATCTTCACCAACATTTTCTGAACCAAGTTTTATGTAATCACCATAATAAAGAACAATGGGGATTCGGGTAAGTTTCCTGAAATCTTCCATGGGAACTCCCATAGCCGAAGCTGATAGCGCCTTGAATCTTGCATCAATTATATTTGGCATTTCTGTTTCCGGGAATATAAAGGGCGTGCCTCCCGGTTCATAAGCAATAATGCCTTTTACTTTGTCCGTACGAATTGCTGTACGCCAGCCAATTGTTCCCCCCATAGAATGAGTAACCAATATTGCGCCGTCCTTCTGCTGCCTGACCAATTCAGCAAGCACATCTGCATTGAGTTCGTTATCCAGCGGCCCAGAACCTATTGTCCAACTCTGTTGAAATGCTTGATAATTATCTTCACCTTGGGGAAATTGGGCGTTAGGAACCGGCTCCCCCTTTTCATCGTAATGCCCCACACGCGAAAGAATGTACAATGTTTTATCCCCGTACATTGGATTACCTGCCCATGGCGTATCGGGAGTTACTGCCTCAGTTGAGAGGTTTGCTTCTCCACTGCGTGGCTGATCAACCAAATATACAGAATAACCTGCCCTAAGAAACAGCGTATTAAAACCTTCACGTCCATCAGGGGTAGATTCCCACGTTCGTTTAGACTGTGCTCCACCATGCTGGAAAATCAAGGGCAGCTTTTTAGCCTTGACGGGCTTTTGATATTCTACATAAGCAAAATCACCATAAGCACGCTGGCCTTCCTCCGATAGAAAATTATCTTGCGAGAATTCTCCTGTATGTTGTTTATAACTGCCTCCCACCGTAAAAGAGCCTTGTTCTGCTATGCTTATCGGACTGGCAAATGTCAGGTCTGTACTAAAAGACGTAATAAATACTGCTGACATAATGCTACACAATAACTTCTTTTTAATATTCATAACGATGTCCCCCTCACGTTTCAACTCTCAACCAATTCCCACCAAAAACGCCACTAGCGGCATAGTAACAACTGCAACTGCCTTCTTGAGGGTGGACAGGTAATCTACCATGCCGCTGATATCCTCAATGCGGTTGGAAGGATAATCACGGAGACGTGGTGTACCGCCGCTGGCTCCCTGATAGCGGGCATCAGCAGCCAAGGCAATATAGCCGAGTACTGCCAGGCGCTGGGCCTAAAGACCTGCTACCTGTTCCTTGCTGCCGCCGTTGGGATGGGCAATCGTTACCTCATGCTAGCTGAATCTTTCAGGCAATTAACACGCACTAAATCCTTTCCGAAAGCTTTTCTGCCTCATTGCGGTTCACGACCATCCCCATGTACTTCAAGCCATATAATCCGGCAAAGCGTTGCATAGTATACTCACCAGCCTCCAACATCCATTTCTCCGGTGCAGCCCCCTGAAAGATAAAATACATTTTCTTTCCGGACAAACCTCCTTTTGGAACTTTGCCATAAAATCTATCCAGCATATTTCGCACCGAGCCGCAAATGTTATGCCAATAAAGCGGCGAACCGATAACAACCACATCCGCTTTTTCAATTTGTGCAATGACACGATTTAACTCGTCACCTTCCAGTGTCTGCCCATACGCATTGATTCTGTAATCTACCAGATTCAATGTTTCAAATTTTTGTTTTTTGAGCAAGGCTCCTGCTATTTTTGCCGTATTACCATTTTTATTGGGACTGCCGTTTACAAATAAAATTTTCATTCTGCACATCTCCTCATAAACATCTGTCATTCCAGTTCGTTTTTCATCTGTTGCTGCCAAAAACTCACTGCATGCTCTAACCAACCATCTGCCACCGTACCTTCACCCAGGCCAAAACCATGTGGCAATCCGGGAAAGACTTCTATTTCAGCCGCTGTTCCATTCGCTTGAATTCGCGCAGTATACTGCTCCATCGTGTGATAGGAGGCAATGCTGTCTGCTGTTCCAACGCAGCTATACGTTGGCGGTTCAGCGCCAGTTACTTCCGATAGCCCTGTATATTGCATGATTACCGTTGCTGGTTTGGGATACTCTTTTTCACCAAAAGCTTTCGTTCCATAAGACCCCACCCAGGCAGCCATGCGGGCGCCTGCTGACCCTCCCCATAGGGAATAATCACGCACATCTACATTCAGCTCATCCGCATGCTTATGAATAAACGCAATAGCACGAGCCAAATCTTCACAAGCCTCCCTTGCCCCTGGGCGATAGATAATGGCAAAAGCATTATAACCACGTTTAGCTAATTCCTGTGCATGAGGAAAACTATCATGCATGGCACCAACATAAACGAACCCTCCTCCAGCACTAATAATCGCCGTTTTACCTTGTGGACTGCCACGGAAGAAAAATATGCCGGTATCGTTCTTATCTGGATCTTTGGCTTTTTCTGCCGGACTATAGATATCATAAAAGACCTGCTCACCAGCTAAGGTTCTTGCTTTTAATTCATTGACGATGCTAACAGTACGCTCTGGTTTGATATAGCTATACCAAATATAAGCTTTTCCTGCATCATTCAGGGGCGTATGCGGAGGCAATGTCCTGTCAACAGGAAAAATCAGTCTGCCAAATCCTGCAAAAGCAGAATCATTTATGACGGACGAAACTTCCGACTCCAAGGAAAAGGGTTCCTTATTCACTACTAACACACCTTCTGCGTTTGCCTGTGTCATTGCTGTTTTGAAATCACTGCAAAATCTGCCTCCCAAAAGATAAACAAGTCCAGATAAGAAAAGCAGCAGTACAAGACCGGACAACCATAATAATTGAAAATGTCTCATACCAGTTCTCTCTTCCTTTATTTTACATCAGCAAGAGATTTTTTGATCCATTCTTCCATTTCTGCTTTTGCCTCTGTTTGGGAATTCTGTGCTTTACGGCCACGCATTTCCAAACCTGGCAATACTTTTGCTTTGGTGCTTTCTGCTATGAAGCGTTCCGTATTTCCTAAGCCGCTGCCTTCATGGGTACAGAAGGGAATTATCGTCTTACCGGCGAGATTTTCTCTTT
>ERZ842401.5865-NODE-5865-length-13387-cov-20.293429_pt1 | contig 13387 bp, 12 predicted proteins | sample MGYA00521270_ERZ842401 | MGnify/ENA primary metagenome ERZ842401 (study PRJEB31892, sample SAMEA3878208) | bioreactor metagenome | biome: Moose rumen | place: Sweden | collected 2011-10 | study: EMG produced TPA metagenomics assembly of the PRJEB12797 data set... | reverse complement strand
GAGTTCAGACGTGTGCTCTTCCGATCTACAAGGCGAATATTCATACAAACTGGCAGAGGAACTTTTTCCAATCTGTCGCAGTATAACAGGAAACGGAGTTCGAAAAACTCTTAAAATCATACAAAGAGAAATTCCCGAACTTACGATTAGTGAAGTTCCAAGCGGAACACAGGTTTTTGACTGGACAGTTCCAAAGGAATGGAACATCAAAGACGCGTGGGTTAAAGACAAGAATGGCAAGAAAATTATCGATTTTGCCGAGACGAACCTTCACGTGATGGGCTATTCAACTCCAGTTCACAAAAAAGTTACTTTAGAAGAGTTGTTGACCTTTACTTATACCGAGCCTGACCAAAGCGATGCTATTCCTTATATAACTTCATATTACAAAGAACGCTACGGCTTTTGCATCTCAGAAAATCAGAAAAATCAAATGCTTTTAGATTACGCAAAAGACGATGAATTTGAAATCTGCATAGACAGCACCTTAGAAAACGGCTCTCTTTCTTATGGCGAGTTTGTTATCCCAGCTACAGAAGAGTTTAGGGGGGGGGTACGAATGTATAGCGATATAATTTCTGCGAAGGAATTTCTTGGCGATAAAAAGATTTTTTCCACTTACGCATCAGCTCAGGAGGTCGTTCAGAATCAGTTTCAGCCGTCTGGATTTGACTACATTATTCATGTTTTGGGCGATGAACAGCGCAAAAAATATCTTGAATCTTTCCGCAAAGGCGATTTTGATTACGCGGTAACAATACGCGAGGAACACAACGACTGGGAAAACTGGATAAAGCGGGCAAATTGGTTTTTCTACCGCGAGCTTTACAGGAATTATTCTCCCGTTTTTGAAAACGGCTATAAACGATACTGGCAGAAAAACGAATCGGGGCAGGAAAATGCTTTTGACGCAAAAAGTGGCAGCATTTCGCTTAAAATCGAGGATATAAATCCGTCCACAAAGAAGATTATAATCAGCGCGCCAAAATATGTTTCTGGAACGGCAGATGTTCTAATTGATTACGAAATCCGCAAAAACAAAGCCGCCCGAAAATCGAAATTCATTTTCAATATGAATCTGCTCGTTCAGGAAACTGCGCTGAATTCAAAAAATACGAATTCGCTCCGCGCAAAAAGCAAAGAATATATCCCGATTGAAATAAAAAACGGACGCGGCGAAGCGATTTTATCGAGCAAGCCTGTTGGCAGCACAATGCTTGAAATCAAGGAAGTAAGGTGCGATGAGATTTTTTATATTCCCAAAGTGATTTTACTTTCGCCGATTACCGACAAAAACTGGACGAAAGGGATTTTGAATTCAAACAAACAGACATTGCTTTTTGCCTACGATGCAAAATTGCTCGAAAAAATCCAAGAATCAGATATTTTGCAAGCGCAAAACGAGAAATTTTTTATCGTAAAGGTTGAAAATGATTCAAAATGGATTCGCGTGACGGTGGACAAAGACGCTTCTGCTTGCGCTTATCCTGCAAATATCGCGTTTTCAAATCAGGGAATCGAATTCGACATTGATTCGCTTTTTGAAAATGCGGAGGACGAATAATTATGGAAGAAAAAACGAACCGCTCTATTTCATTGGATATATTCAGAATTCTCTGCTGCTTTGGAGTGCTTTCCTATCACATTATGAGCGGCGCACTCTCAAATCGCTTTGGAATGGCGCTTTATTATGGAGCTGCATATTGTATTCCGGGATTTTTTATGTTGAGCGGATTTTTAATTGCACAGAAAAATTTTGTAACAGTCGAATATTGTGAAAACAAAATAAAAGACACTTTGCAAAAATTCTTTGGCTGGTGCACTTTTTGGACTTGTTTTTTTTTCTTTTTTCGCGGAACGATATATAATCCGTTCCATGAGTTTTTTTCTGCAATGCAATCTGGTGGCATAATGCCTGTCGGCTGGTTCTTGTTCACTTACTGCATTTTGATTTTCTTCAGCCCATATTTGAAGAAATGGCTCGAAAAATCTTTTTTATCTTTTACAGTTTGTGTTTGTATACTGCTTTTGCTACTTGCGCTCAGAAAATTTGACTTTTTGACTAACAAAATAACGCAATCACGCTGGCTTCATTTGTATCTGACATATTTTATGTTAGGAATGGCATTGAAAAAAGTTTTAGCTTTCAAATTTTTTGACACAAAAAAATATATTGCTGTACTTCCAGTGATTTTCTTTTTGCTCTCAGGACTTTATTACGCCCACAAAGTAATTTTAACAGGAAGATCCAGAATGCCGCATCAGTATTACGGAAGCTGGTACTACACGATTTGGCTCGTTTGTCTTTTTATGATTGTCTTTCACATAAAATTGACTTCGGAACATATCTTGAAAAAATCCATTAGGCTGATTTCAAGGAACACATTCTCTATCTATATGGCGCACCTTCCGATTTTGCGGCTTATTTCAGAAAAAATTTCGGTATCTGGAATAAAACGAGCCACGTTTACGGGGGGGGGGTAATAATTTTATGTATAATTCTTTCGGAATTGTTTCGTCGCCTTCCACTTTTAAGAAAAATTGCTTAAAAAGGAGTTTTTATGGAATATGAAAAAATCCACGGCGTGCCGCGCTTTGAATGTTTTGAGTTTGCGCCCAAGCAAAAAGATTACGCCGTTCTAATCCCCATAATCAACGAAGGAAAGCGCATACACGCGGAATTGACGCGCGCAAAATCTGCGAATATTGCCAGTGTCGCGGACATCATCATCTGCGACGGCGGCTCAACTGACGGAAGCACAGACGAAAATTTGCTCAAATCGCTCGGGGTGAGCGCGCTTCTAGTCAAAAAAGGAGACGGCAGGCAGGGCGCACAGCTGCGCACGGGATTTTTCTTTGCAAAAGAGCGCGGCTACAAGGGAATCATCACGATTGACGGCAACAACAAAGATTCAATCGAGGACATTCCGCGATTCATCGAAAAACTCAAAGACGGATTCGATTTTGTGCAGGGGTCTCGCTTTGTAAAAGGCGGAAAAGCCGTGAACACGCCGATTTTCCGCCTTCTTTCAGTGAAATTGATTCACGCGCCGATTATTTCGATTGCCGCACGCCGCCGCTTTACCGACACAACAAACGCCTTCCGCGCGTATTCGTCGCGCTATCTTTTTGACGAGCGCGTTTCGATTTTCCGCGATGTTTTTTCAGGCTACGAACTTCTCGCCTATCTTTCGGTTCGAGCCGCTCAAATTGGATTCAAATCGTGCGAAATCGGCGTAACAAGAGCGTATCCAAAGGGCGAAAAAACGCCTACGAAAATCAGCGTTTTCCGCGGAAACGGAGAACTTCTGAAAATCCTTTTCAAAAATCTATTCGGAGCGTATAATCCAAAGGTTTCAAATGAATAAAAATAGATTTACAGAATTGTTCTGGTACGGATTTTTCGGCGCAATCAGCACTGCCGTAAATATTTTGATTTTTTATCTGCTTTCGCAAAAAATCGGCATACATTACATCGCCGCAAACGCAGTCGCATGGATTTTTTCGATTATTTTTGCGTTCGCCACGAACAAAATTTTTGTATTCAAAAGCAAATCCTGGAAATTTCGGGTTTGGACGAAAGAGTTTTTTCAATTCGCGCTCGCAAGAATCGCGACGTGCATTTTTGATATGGGATATATGTTTGCCGCGATTTCGGTTTTTGGCTGGCACAAAACTGCGTCCAAAATCATCGCGAACATAGTCGTCATCATCGCAAATTACGCGTTGAGTAGACTTTGGATTTTCAAGGAAAAATCAAATTGACCGCCATCGTTTTCGTCCTTTAGTCCTCGTCCACAACTCTGCCTCATATTTTTATCAAACAACAAAACGTTTTTTTTGCTCTATTTAGTAGATGAGAATGTCATTTTCCGCTACTTGTTTTGAGGGTGTGCCATGTCATCAATTATTCCAAAATCGGTGTAACTGTAGCTCGTGGAAAATGACTTGTAGAAAATCAAAAGGCAGTTTGAACCATCAGTTTGATATTGCCAGCTTTAATGCTGTTCGGAATTTTTGTTTCAATACGATTTGTGCTAAAGATTGAAAAAGCGTACTCAAGAAGAGACGACACAATCACTTTTATCTCCTGCGTCTTTTCATATTTGCCTTTCACATCAACGCGAAAAACACTCTGCACCAACAGCAGAAAACGCCTTGAAAATTGCGAAGGCTCTCGATGTGTCAGTAGAATATTTGATTACGGGGGGAGAATTCTTCGGCAGAACAGCCGCTCACGCCTGAACAGAAAACCGCGCTGAACCTGTATCGCAAGCTCAATGCGTTCAATCGGCAAACCATCGACGAGCTGCTTCATTCCCTCGTTTCTCGACAAAGCGCATTCTCCTCTTGCCCCTCCGCCTCTTTTTGCGACCAAAATTGCCAGCGGTAAAGTGCAAAAATTATCTTGACAGAACCGCGCAAATGCCGTACAGTGTGTAATATGCTCTGTGCATGGCTCGTTTACGGGGGTGTACAGGTTTCGACAGGTACGATTGCGTCCTGTGCTGCAGGTGAGTGTGGTTTTGCTCTGAAAAACCAAAAAAAATAACTGACGAAGATGATTCTCAGTTCGCTCTCGCTGCTTAATGTAGCTTGAGCTGGAATTTGAACTGTGCTGTTCCTAACGGGTCAAAATTCCATCGCCAACAGGGACTTGCTGCTCACTTAGTCCAGTATTTGAGCGGGACTTTATCTGGAATACGGAGACGACGCTTGCGGTGCTGCTACCGTTTCCCGACAACTACCTCGCACCAATAAACCTGTAGAGGTGCTTGATTCACGTATTTGGACGGGGGTTCGATTCCCCCCATCTCCAAAAGCTAGGATACAATAAAATCCTAGCTTTTTTTATGCCAAAAATGCAATAAAATTTTTTGTATGTCTTTTACAAAAATAAATATTATAATAGAATTATGCCACTGAAGCGGAGAAATATGAAAATAACAAAAGAAAAAAAGCTGTCTTTGATAAAGCAACAGGTTACAAACGATTTTTACGCTGCAATGCACACCAATTTTTTGAATGATGACGGAAGTCCGCACGAAATCTGCAAGCCAGAAGATTGGTTTTTGCTCGGTCGAAAATACTACAAGGAATTCGCCGAGGATTCAGAGCCATACAAACTGGAAACGGCGCGCCGCTGTTTTACGCTGGCGGCAGTGAGCGGGAATGCGCAGTTCAAAAAATTGCTGGCAGACGGCTATTTGACGGGCGTGTTTTTGCTCGAAAGCAAAGAAAAATCCGAAGCTGAAGGGCTGTACTGGCTCGAACGCGCCGCCGAAGAAAACAACATCGATGCACAAGTGACGATGGGATTGCGTTATTTTTATGCAAAGGGCTTCGATAAGGATTTCAAAGAGGCATTTTCTTGGTTTTTGAAGGCGGCAAACAGCGGGAATCCTCTTGCGGCGCGCTATGTGGGCGAATTTTACGACACGGAAGGCTGGGGCGTAACGCCAGACACCGACAAGGCTCTTGAGTGGTACAAAAAAGCGGCAGAAGGAGGCGACTCGTTTGCGCAATGTTTGTACGGCAAGGAATTTTATATTGGAAAAACCGTTCCCAAAGATTATGAAAAGGCGTTCGAGTTATTTTCTGCGTCTGCGGCGCAAAACGACCCGAACGGCATTTTTATGAAAGCGCAATGCGTGTGGTTCGGGCTTGGAACAGAAAAAGACCGCCAGAAAGCGTTTGAGCTGTTCAAAAAAGCCGCTGATTTGGGCTCGCCGCAGGGTGCGCTCGATGCGGGCAAGGCGCTGTATTTGGGCGAAGGCACCGAACGAGACCTAGAGCGCGCGCTCGTCTATTTTGAGCAATCGGCAGAGGGCGGTATGGCGGAAGGAAAAAACGCGGCGGAGATTTGCCGCAGGGAGATTGAAGCATAAATGCACGTAGACATTCCACTGGTTTCGCCGCCAAATGGCGAAGACATCGAAGACATTTCGCGCAGTTTGTATATGTCAATGCTGTACACAAGTCTGGTAATTGCGTCTTTTGACAGCAACGACGATATGATAGGAGATGCACTGCACGCGCTGGAAACAGAGGCTGCCAAGGGCGATTCGATTGCAAAATATTATACAGGAATGGCATATTTTAGAAATATTGCAAAAACTAATTTGCAGGAAAAAGGCATTGATATGCTTTTTGAGGCGATGAACGCAGGGATAAAAGATTACGACAGTTTTCTTGAAGCCATCGACTGCATTCGGTTGGGGCAATACGTCAAGCAGGACGAAAAGAAAGCCGCCCGAATGTATCGTGCGCTTGCCAAAATCGGTGCGGCATCGGGAATATTCCGGCTGGCATATTGCTACGAATGGGGCATCGGGGTGGAAAAAGACCGCGCCAAAGCCGAAAAGCTCTACGCCAAAGCCGCAAAATCGGGGAGCAAAGAAGCCGCGTCAAAAATCACCGCCGACGACATCGGGCAGCTAAGAGGCGAGCACCCGCGAAAATGGCGCTTTCTTTTGCACAATGCGCCCGTCATTATGGAGATATGATTTTTTCAAAAGCCGATTTCAAAAACGAAGTCGGTTTTTTTTTATGCGCCTTTTTGAGTTCTTCCCAAACGGGAAGAGGTTAAATCCGCTCGGTTTCCTGTTCTTCCAAAACGGGAAGAGGTAAAATCCACACGGTTTTCTGCTCTTCCAAAGCGGGAAGAGGGCAAATCTGCTCGATTTTTTGGCGCACACTCGTTTCTAGGCGCATTTTTGTGCTTTTCAGAGCGGGTGTTATTTGGTATAGTCTTTTTATGAATTCATCAATGAAAAATGCGACCATTACGGCGCGGCAATCCTCAAGCCGCCGTATTCCGCACTTACACACGGTTTCGATTACCGAAGGCACCATTTGGAAAGCAATTCTTTCGTTCTTTTTTCCGATTCTGTTCGGCACGTTTTTTCAGCAACTGTACAATACGGTTGACGCAGTTGTTGTTGGGCGCGTTGTGGGAAAAGAAGCGCTGGCGGCAGTCGGCGGCGGCGTGGCGGTGTATGTAAATCTGCTCGTGGGCTTTTTTGTGGGGCTTTCGAGCGGTGCAAGCGTGATTATTTCGCAATTTTACGGCGCAAAAAAAGAGCACGACACGCAAAACGCAGTGCACACATCAATGGCGATTGCGCTCTTTGGCGGCGTGTTTTTAACGGCGGTCGGACTTTTGACAGCAGAGCGCGCAATGCGGCTCATCGGCACTCCTCAAGAAATCATCGAATATTCAGTGGTGTATCTGCGCATTTATTTTACGGGAATGATTCCGCTTTTTGTCTACAATATGGGCGCAAGCATTCTCCGCGCGGCAGGCGATTCCAAAACGCCGCTCATCGTGCTCATCGCAGGCTGTTTCGTGAACATCGCGCTGGATATTATTCTCGTCTGCGTTTGCAGGCTTGGAATTGCAGGCGCGGCGTGGGCAACGGTGATTTCAGAAACATTCAGTATGATTTTTGTCTGCATTTTCTTGATGAAAACGCGCGAAATCTATCGGCTCAGGATTTCAAAAATCGCATTCACGGCGCACATCGTCAAAAAAATGCTCCGAATCGGATTTCCGTCGGGCGTGCAATCGTCGATGTACACCATCAGCAATTTGTTGATTCAAACCGCGATAAACTCGTTTGGCACAACCGCGATTGCGGCGTGGGCGGCATACGGCAAAATCGACGTGATGTTCTGGATGCTCGTCAATGCGTTCGGCGTGTCGGTTACCACATTTGCGGGACAAAATTACGGCGCAAAAAAATACGAGCGCATTGGCAAGGGAATGCGGGTTACTTTCGGAATGTGCGCGGCGATGACGGTCGCAATCAGCGTGTTTTTCTGCGCGGCAGGCGAACCGATTTTCGCGTGTTTTACGACCGATGCCGACGTTATCCGAGAAGGAATGATTATGCTGCGCTTCCTTGCGCCTGCGTACATCACTTACATTTCGGTGGAAATCCTGTCTGGCACGATTCGCGGCTGCGGCTCATCGTTTGTGCCGATGCTCATTTCGAGCGTGGGCATTTGCGCACTCCGCGTCTTTTGGATTACACTCGCCGTTCCCCTCAAGCACGAATTTTTTATGGTCGAATTCAGCTATCCGCTCACGTGGACCGTAACGTCCGTTTTGTTTTGGATTTATTATCTGCGCGGAAAATGGCTAAAATAATCGTCTGAGTCTTGCAATATTTTAGTAAAAATGTATAATTATGAAATTGTTAAAGACTGATACGCATAAATATACAAAAAAAATGGCAAGGGGGCTGTTATGTCTGATGAAGCAACTATCGAAAACAAATTCCTCAACCGATTGTCTGATTTAGCAAAGGTCAACGACCCGATTGAAAACGATTTGTATGTAAAGTACGACGTAAAACGCGGTCTTCGCAATGCAAACGGCACAGGCGTTTTGGTGGGACTGACCAGAATCGGCGATGTTGTGGGCTATGAAATGAAGGACGGCGAAAAAATCGCGATTCCCGGGCGGCTCGTGTACCGCGGCTATGACGTGGCAGACCTCGTAAAAGACGCAGACTCAAACAATATGTTCGGCTATGAGCAATGCGTGTATCTGTTGCTGTTCGGAAAATTGCCAACCAAGGCTGAACTCGAAGAATTCACGGCTTTTCTCGGCTCCAAGCGCGTTCTGCCCGAGCATTTTACAGAAGATATGATTATGAAAGCGCCGTCAAGCGACATTATGAATAAACTCGCGCGCGGTGTTTTGGCAAGCTATTCTTACGATGACAATCCTGAAGACCGCTCAATCCCCAATATTTTGCGCCAGTGCATTGAGCTTATCAGCCGATTTTCTACCATCGTGGCGTACGGTTATCAGGCAAAACGCCGCTACTACGACGGCAAAAGTATGTATATCCACAATCCCGTGCCGACGCTGAGCACCGCAGAAAACTTTTTGCGTTTAATCCGCAGCGACAAGCAATACACCGACCTTGAGGCAAAGCTCCTCGACCTCGCGATGATTTTGCACGCGGAGCACGGCGGCGGTAACAACTCTTCGCTTACGGTGCACGTTGTGTCTTCGGCGGACACGGACACGTATTCGGCGATTGCGGCGGGCGTCGGCTCTCTGAAGGGACGGCGACACGGCGGCGCAAACATTCGCGTTATGGAAATGATGAGCGAAATCAAGGCGAACGTAAAAGATTGGTCGAGCGAAAGCGAAATTGCTGCATATCTGCGAAAAATCGTGAAAAAAGAGGCATTCGACGGCTCTGGGCTCATTTACGGAATGGGACACGCGGTCTACACGGTCAGCGACCCGCGCTGTATTTTGCTTCGCGACAAGGCGGCGATTTTGGCGAAAGAAAAAAATATGGAAGACGAATTCAATTTGTATCGGATTATCGAAAAACTCGCCCCGCAAATTTTATACGAAAAAATCGGCGACCGCAAGCAGATTTGTGCCAACGTGGATTTTTATTCGGGTTTCGTGTACACAATGCTCAACATTCCGCAGGAGCTTTACACGCCGATTTTCGCGATTTCCCGAATCGCAGGCTGGAGCGCACACCGCATTGAAGAGCTTGTTGCAGGCGGACGCATTTACCGCCCTGCATACAAAAACGTGTCGAGCGAGCGAGCATACGTCCCTCTTGCCAACCGCTAACGTTTGTGCAAAAATCCCCGCGCTGTTTTTCGCGCAGGGATTTTTTTTTGTTACTGCACTTTTACCGAAATCGTCCCCTCACCTGCTTTCGTAGATACTTCTCCTGTATTATCTTCTTCATTTTGTTCTGAAGATTCTTCACCTATAGAAATAGTTATTTTCTGACTATCTCCATTTTGTTTTATTAAACCTATATAGTACAAATCAAAAATTTCTGTACTTACATTCAAAGTTTTACGCAACGGCTTTGCAGAAGCAGAACAAGATATTTTTGCAATCGTTTTTGTCTCAGATTTTGATACTTTATACGTCGCAGAACCATTTTTATCATACACAGCCAAAGTAATTTTTCCAGAATCTGCTGATGAAAGAACTTGTTTTGTAAAAGAAATCATCGTTTCATCGCTCTCAGCTTTAAAACAATACCAATATTCTTTACCAACTTGAAGGTTCAACTCGAATGTATCTCCACAGTTTACAACTTCTGGCGAAATCGGGATACACAACACTGAAACATTGGTATTTTTTCCAGATTCCACAGCGAACACATCTGATGTTCCCGAAACCACAGGCGAAGGACCATTTGCGGCGTTGATGATTTCCGCGCGGACTTTGTAGCCCGTCCCCGCTTTGACTTTTGCCTTGTATTGCGACTTGGTTTTGTTTGTCGTCGTTTCAAGTCCCTGCTCGCTGCCGTCGGGGTTAATGAGCGTTAAGCGCACATCGTCAGCCTTGATAATAGCGCGGTCAGAACTGCCCGAACTCGAAGGCGACACAAGGCTTTGGATTTTCAGAGACAGCGTGCCAAGCGCATCGTCTTCATCGTCATCGCCAAAAGAAAAGGTGCAAGCTGAGAGCACCACCAACACAAAAAACAAGAAAAAAATAAATTTTTTCATACGAACTCCTTACCTTTTTATACCCGCACCAAAAGAAAAAAAGTCCGTATTTTATTTTTTTTTGCATTTATTTTTATTGCCGAGGCAACATTATGCAGATTATGCCTGCTGATTTTTCAAGAGGACTTCTGAAATCTCAAGCAGAGCTTTTTTATTTGTAGTGGAAAGTTTGCTAAAATTGTTTCCCAAGTCGCCAGCAAGATAAGACGAAGCTTTCACCGTTGTGCCTCCTAAAAAATCCATCAAATCGCAATCAAGCGTTTCTGCAATCTGCGACAATGTTTCTAGGTTGACCTTTGTTATCCCTCTTTCTATTTGGCTGATGTAGCCAACCGTTACGGAAATAGATTCCGCCATGTTCTCCTGTGTTTTATGCAGCGTTTTTCGCTTTGTTTGTATCTTCTGCCCGATAAGTCGATAGTCGATTGACATAGGACTAAACAGTTTAAATGATTTGATTTAGAAAAAACAGAGAGTGTTAACTAAAAATTTTAGTCATTACTGTTGCTTTTATTTAGTTATAGATATATAATTTTAGTTATAACTCTCTTTTAGGAGCAACGATATGAAAAAGTTCATTCTTGTTCTTTTTTGCTTTTTTCTTGCACTCCCGATGATTTTGGCAAAGCCGAAAAGCAAAACTTCGCTAAAAGTTCCCTCTTGGTATGAGCATAAAGAAATAACTTATCCGTCTGAAATGTATGTCAGCGCAATCGGTGAAGGCGAGAGCGAGGCGGAGGCGAGAGAGAAAGCAGTTGCACAGATTTCGCTTTTCTTTAACACGACCTCAGAAGTCTATAATGATTTACTAAAAGAATACAACGAACTTGAAAACGGCAAGAAATACGCAAGCAGCGAGCGCACTCAAATCACCGAAATGGCAATAATTCGCTCAAGCGCAGAGTTTTTCGGCGTGCAGTTTACTGATTGTTTCTCGGCAAAAAATCGTGTGTATGTGTGTGCTTTTATTCATCGCGGAGAGGCGTTTAAGGTGTATGAGAGCGAAATAAAGCAGAATTCGGATACTGTTGCGGCGCTGTTGTCTTCGGCACAAAACGGCGCAAATCCTATCCGCAATATAAAGAGTGCAGAAAAAGCGGTGAAAATCGCTTCTGTTTCAAATGAACTTATAAAAAATGCGCGGCTTTTGAAAAGCATTGGGCAAACATATTTTGATTCAGCGGAGAAAAATTTTTCGCGTGCGCAAAGCGTTCTTGATTCTTGTCTTGAGAAAAAATCAGTTTCGATTTCTGTAGAAAACGATTGGAACGATATGCTCTACTCTTCTGTTGCACATTTGCTTGAACAAGAGGGCTTTTCGGTGGGCAATGCAAAAACGGAAAATGATTTTCACATCGCGGTGTCGGCGGAGGAATCAGAGAAAGCGGCTGGCTTCTTTTTGCTTTGTTCGGTGAGCATTACGGCGAGTTCTGGTGGAAAGAATTATTTTTCATATTCACACACATTCGACAAAAAAGGCGCACGAGCAAAAAACGATGCGTATCGCTTGGCATACAAGATGATTGTAAGCGAGATAGAAAAATCATTTATCGATGAGCTTAACGCCGCTTTGAGCGGAGATGATGAATAAAGCAATTCATTCAAATGGGAATAATCCTGTTTGAAAACATATATTTTTGGAGGAAATCGTATGAAGTTGGGGTTTATTGCAGTTGCTTTTGCTGGGGTGATTCTTGCAAGTTGTGCAAGCGCGCCTAAATCGGAGACAAGCGCGGGAACAATGCCTGCTGCTGCAAAGACGGTCGAGAGAGAAACTATCGATTACAAAGGTTCTGTTACGAATCAGCCTATTCCTGAATGGGTGAATTATGCAATCGACGGCGACAAGGCTGCTATTGCAAAAACGGGTGATTTTGAGGGCAAAATCCTTTTTATTGCCGACCGACAGGGCAAGAATCAGAATGCGCTCAAAAGCTGGGTGAACAACGTGGATATAAAGGGCGGAATGTCAAAGGCTCTTTCGGATTTTGTTATTGCAAAGTTCGGCGGAGAAGCTCAGGGAAGTCCCGACGAAAAGGAGTCTTGGGATTCGTTTATGAAAGAGATGACTTCTACATTTTCAAAGGTGGAAGTCAACGGAATGATTCGCGAGAAAGATTATTGGATTGAGCAGCGTATTCACGACAAAGTTGCAAAGACAACAGAAGACATTTACACCTATTTTGTCCTCTATTCGATTGATAAAGAAGTGTTCAAGAATCAGCTTGACGAAGCATTGGGGCTTGTTGAAGCAAAGAACGAAAAGCAGGCTGAAGCAAAAACAAGAGTTGAAGCAGGAATTCTTGAAGCGCAGGTATTCGGAGAGTCAAAATGAAGAAAAAATCTTTTTTAACAGCCGCTTTTTTGTTTGTGCTGTTTGCGATAAATCCGTTTTTTGCGTTTGCAGAAGATGGTGTTGAACTTGACAGCGCAATTCAGAGCGCGGCACAGAGCATAAAAGACGAAATCCCCGCTGGTGCAATTTTGGGCGTTACGCGCTTTTCGAGCGATACAGATGAATTGTCGCAGTATCTTCAAACAAATATTGAAAGTGCATTGAGAAGACAGGGCTTTTCTATCGTCGAGAAAAACGAAAAGAACGTGAAGGCTCTTAATGCAGAAATTGACTATCAGTACAACGGCAATGTTGCAGATGATTATCTCGTTGAAATCGGAAAACAAGTCGGCGCGCAGTATCTGGTAAATGGTTATTTTGAGCAGCTCGGCAGCTATATGAGTTTTTACATTCGCGTTACAGATATAAGAACGTATGAATCGCCCGTAATCGAAACGTATGCAATTCTTCAAAACACTAAGTTGAATAGACCTGTTCGGGAAAAAGGGAACTAATGTTGCAAATTATAAATGCCACAAA
>ERZ842401.5864-NODE-5864-length-13388-cov-4.005100_pt1 | contig 13388 bp, 13 predicted proteins | sample MGYA00521270_ERZ842401 | MGnify/ENA primary metagenome ERZ842401 (study PRJEB31892, sample SAMEA3878208) | bioreactor metagenome | biome: Moose rumen | place: Sweden | collected 2011-10 | study: EMG produced TPA metagenomics assembly of the PRJEB12797 data set... | reverse complement strand
TTGAAGTAGGTCATAACCCAACCTCAGCTCCTTTAAATAATAGAAGCCGTGGTGCTGATAATCCAATAATATGCGATAAATTAATTGTCGATGGAACATTTAATACAGTAGGAGACTGTTGTTATAAAGAACTCAGATTTGAGCGACCGTTACTTACAGGTTACGTATATTATGACTATTATGATACGTATTCAGACTTTATGGAAATGACCTATTTAAGTTGGAAAAGTCCAGTATATCAGTTAATTGATAGCTTATACGCAGTTGTTAACGAGTATGATAGAATAGCTATATATGGTTCTGGTAGAAAGTGGAATGTTCAGAATAATGACTATGAAGAGTTTGAAAATAAAAGACTTGTGAGTAGAGACTGTATAAACGACTGGTATAATACTGGCACTGCTTATAGTTATGTGTACGGAGATGAAGTCTTTCTTATGTTAGACTCAACAAAAGGATGCGACGCATATTATGTCAATGATTTGAGTAGAGTAATTAAAACTGAAACATCTATTGTTCGGCATAATACATACTCAGTAGACAGTAGCGGTAGATATCCAACATGGGAAGATTATAATGGACTGCGCTATTATTTAAATAACAATTTCGTTACCGGAGGATTGGTGTTGCCATCAAACTACATTCATCTTTTAGTAAAAAGAAATAGTTCCTATTTGCATTATTACGTTAGTATAACGGAATTAGCAAGTTTGACAAGTCCTTTGGGCACAATGATAATACCATTCATTAATGCGTCAGAATACCATGCTGCTTATGCAGCATTATATCACTGGGACGATCTTACTCAACGAATGGTGCAGGAAGCATTACAATAAAAGCGAGGTGATTAATATGGCAGAAAGTATACAAACATACGCGCACTTAAGCAAGCCACCACAGTTCAAGCCCGATGAAAGTGTGACTTTTTATTTAGAATATTCAACAGATCTATTGGGCTGCACTGCAACTCTTAAAGTATATGGATATAATTACAGGATAGACGGCATTACCTACACTGGTACTGAACAATCCACTATACTCCGTGCCGTATGGTTAGGAACTGGATATGAAGAATTTACTGTGCCTGCTAATACCCTTGCGAAGATCCCTGAGACAAGTGCACCTATCTCCGGAAGCGGTCAGATGCAGGCTGTCGTTGAAATAAGTAAAGACACTGACGAAGGTGAAACCGTCATAATGTCAAGTAACATCGTCGGATTAAATATGTTATTGCAATTTCCGGACGATTTTGAAATATTAAATTCGCCTATCAACGCGACCGCAAATACTAAGGACATTGATATCAGGTGTGTAGTAAGATCTACGGCAAGTGGAGATTACGGTGTCAATGCGGTGAATAGTTACTGCGTCCTGATGTACGATTTGCAGAAGAATCTCGTTTGGCAAAGCGATGAGATGTTCGACTGGGAAAATAGTTCTCAGACATATATAACATATAAACTACGCAATTTACAGGATAAGTACGAGGGCTATATCCAAGTTCGCGCATCTCTTGCCGGTGGATATAATATTTATTCTAACATGGCTGAGATATCGGTTAATTACGCAACGCCTCCCGAAGCATCAGATAATATTAAGCTCAGTAATAGAAACGGGCAGGTCAAAATAGAAATTGTAGACATGAATGGTACGCTCAGAATATCTCGCTCTGAATTATATGCCGATGAGTATCTTACTCTGTTAACATACAATACATCGGGAAGCGATAGCGTCATCTATGATAACTACGCAATTCCCGGAACGACATACATTTATAAGGTAGAGAGAGTTAATGGAAATACAGTTCTGGAAACACGATATGCTCAAATAACACACGTTATGAATGGCGTTCATATCAGTGATATAACCGGTGCATATCATGCGACTGTATATGATACGATTTACCCTGTTACCAGAAACGACAGACCGGGTATATCATCTCCTATGGACTCTGTAAAGCCTTTCGCAATCATTAACGGCTTACAGAATAATGATAATGGAAGTATCAACGCCTTATTCTCAAATGAAGATGAATGTAACTTAAAGTTTGACGATAATGCAGGTGCGGCAGTCGATATGCGTAAATGGCTTAACAACGGCAAGGCTAAGTTATTGAAGCACGATAATGGAGAGGCATGGATAGTTACTACGACAGCTAATACGACTAATAAGAACGAAAACGGTCTGTACTATACGTCATTCAGTTGGGAAGAAATCGGTGATGCACAAGATATCAATGATTATGTCAGATTGGGGTTGGTATAAATGGAACGGTTTATACTCCGCGAGAAAGACATTCGTTTAGTCACACCGACTTTTCAGCGTAGGTATGCGATGCTAAAAATAACCAATCGCGCACTACAAGATGTGTGTACGATACACGGACAATTTATATCCGGAAACATTTCTATTGATGCTACTTCCGATAATCGCAGGTCTGGCAACATATCCATGATAGTCGCTCGTTCTGATATACGTAAGATATCAGAAATAAGCACTACAAATTTTGTCAGGGTTTATTGGGGCGTGCAGGATAATACTACCATGGAGCTGTCATGGTATAGACAAGGTACGTTTATAGTTGCAAAAAATTCTTTTTCATTTGACCCTCAGACGAGAACGCTGTCATTAACATTGACAGATAGAATGTCCGATTTGTCTGGAGAGCGAAAAGGCGTATTGCACGCATATAGTACGGTTGTTAAGAACAGCCAGCGAGTAGATGACTTAATGAAAAGTGTTTTGGAACTCGGTGGCGTGAACGAGTATGACATTATACCTATATGCCCACTAAAGACTACATCAGACGTTGAGGCGGAACAGTCTCCTGATGATTTGCTTGTGCCATTTGACTTCAAATTCGGCGAAGGTGTTACCATACATGACATTCTGGAAAAATGCGTTACGCTATATCCGTACTATGAAATGTTTTTTGATGTTGACGGAAAGTTTATTTGCCAAAAGAAAGTATTGGACGGTGATAATGCTTTAGCCGTGCTCGATGAGAGCATACTGAGACCTATGACTTTGAGTGAAGATACTACATTTACCGTATTTGATATCAAGAACTATGTCGAGATATGGGGTAAAGAAGGTAAGTATTACGGCGAAGCAAAAGACAATCGTATCGACTCCCCATTCGCCGTATCATCTATTGGTGAATTTCGTGTAGTAGAGACATACGAACAAGTGTATGACAGATATCGTGATATTGCGAAAGCCGAAGAATTGTTAAAACAGCAGGCTAAATACGAAAATCAAATAGCTGTCTTAGAAGCGAAGGAAAAGTTATCTAAAGAAGAACAGCAATTACTGTTAAATAATAAATCTAATCTCGAAATAAATCTGAATGCACAGAAAGTCAATGTGGCTGTACATGGAAATGATATGGCTACTGCATGGGCGAAGCAGAAACTCGAAGAACATTGCAGATTGAATGAAAGTATAACCATACATTGCGTTGGTTTGCCTTGTATCAATGATGCAGGATTTAAGATAAATCGCCGTAACAAGATAGATGCTACACCATATACGTATGTTGTTCAATCTGTTAATCACGACCTCGGCAGCAATACTACTGATATTACTGCAACGAGATTTTATGGCGGACAAGCAGCTGTTATCAAGTACCAGATGTCACCAACAACTGTAACCCAATCGGTAGTTACCGGAATGACTATATCTGTTACAGCAGAAGAAGTTGAGAATGCAGACAGTTATATTTTGTATGTGGACGGTGCTAAGGTAGCAGAAAGTCCAACACCAACTATCGAGTTCACTGCTCCGCCATATATGGAAGGAGAGCACGAGATAACGATTTCTGCTTCCGGAGATGGATATATCACAAGTCAGCGTACTCCGCCGATTAAAGTTGACTTTGAGACCGAAGATATAAATACGCTTATCACTGACAGCGGTGATAACATAAGCACCGATGATGGCGAAAATTTACTTATAGATTGATAGATTGAGGTGATGAATTTGGGTACGAAAATACGAGATTTAACTGCCGGACAGTTAGCAAATGATAATGATTATTTCCCCGTAGCTCTTAATGACGGCACAACAGTTAAGATACCTTGGTCGGAAATCATAGCCAAAATAATAGAAAATAATATAGATGGAACAAACGGAATCAGCATTGATAAGACAAATAATGTAGCAACCGCTGGTCTGAACTTCAGTGACTTAGGAATGATTACTGCCCCTTCCTCAATGTCCCCGGATAGTTTTTATGTTGTTCATACTCCCTCTGGAATTCAGAAGATAGCGTGGGGTTCGATATATGGACAGCTATTGCTGGGCAGTATTAAGCAGGGAGATCATATTACACTCACGCAAAAAACATCTTTCCCATTTGAAGTTACTATTTCAGCGGACGCAGGCAGAGACGGTACTGATGGCGTAACGCCACATATTGATAACACGACAAAGCACTGGATGATAGGCGAGACAGATACTAATGTAGTTGCAGAAGGGCAAGACGGTACAAATGGTGTTACACCACATATTGACGATTCGAGTAAACATTGGATAATCGGCGAGGTCGATACTGGCATTGTTGCCGAAGGTCAGAACGGAGAACAAGGGCAGCAGGGAGTACAAGGAAATGACGGTTATTCTGTTGCAATCACCGTGTCGTTAATAACAGGAGGTCATCGTCTGGTTATAAGTAGTACCGATCCCGAAGTACCAGACCAGATTATAGATGTTATGGACGGAAATGCCGGAGGTTATACCGGAACAAACGGTATCACCGTCGCCGGTAATGAGATTTCGGCAAATCTCGGCAGTGGGTTATCCTTGAACCAAGCAACCGGAGAGATAGACGTTGTTGGCAAGCAGTCACAAATTACCACTTCGCCGCTGCTCACTCTGACCGCCGACGGCTGGGACAGCAGCACGATGCGGCAGACTGTCTCATTCCTGCATGACACCTCCCGCAGGAACGTCATTGACATCACTGCCGGAGAGAACACGGCATGGGCGGCTTACGGGGTCTACGCGGTGTCCGAGACTGCCACCGGAATAACATTCGAGTGCTCGGAGATACCCGAGACTGCACTCACATTCCGCGTAACAAGTATGGAGGTGTGCTGATATGCTTGTATTTCCGACAATGTACAGAACAGGAGCCCGCGTGGAGAAAACACAGATCGGCAGTCAGATAACAGTTTCAAGGTCTGTCAGCAGGCACTACAAAACGCTGTCACTGTACGGCAATGACGATACCTCGGTCGCTCCTGCCGTGAATACTGTACGCAGTGCGTCCGGGACAGAATACACCGAGGCGGCGATCTCTTCGGGATCACCGCTGTACGGTTTGAAATGCAGTATAAACCGGTATAAAATGAGCGCCGCCACTATCAGATCAGCGTCAAACGGGTGGAGTTGGACTGACGATCACACTGCGACCGCCTATGGGCTGACAATTGTGATAGACGAAAATACGGGAACCATTCGACTGACAGGCACAAAAAATTCAAGTTCATCAATATATCTTGACTTGTCCCGCACAAGATTAACTCCCGAGCCTGTTGGTATATGGGGAGCAGATACAGCTCAGGCATACATTTATGACGCCGCTGTTGAACGCGTTTACCCAAAGATCAACTACGGCTACAACAGCTCTAACTACTCGTGGTCGTATTACTTAGGCGGGTCAGCCGGTGATGTATATGACTATACCTTGTCACCTATGTTCTTTACCGCAGACGACAGCACGGATTTTGACGGAACATTTGAAGCATATACAGGTGCATTCCCGGGTGACGCGAATTTCACCGACGAGAACGGCGTGAAGTGGTGCGCTGACAGCATTGACTTTGTTTACGCGGACAGCACGGGGGTGTGTACGAAAAGGGTCGGCTATGACCAAAGCACGGGCGAGTTAAGCGTATTGGCAACTCCGGTGACATCGGCAATGAGTGCTGAGGAGATCGCCGCGTTCAAAGACCTGTCGATCTACCCGACTGCTACGCAGCTGACAAATACCGCCGGTCATAAAATGAAAATCACGTATGATGCGCGGGAACGGTGATGAATAATCCTCGTCATCGTTGGTGCAGTTCTGTTTGAATTTACGGTCACGTAACAATAAATAAGAGGTAAATAATATGGATATATTAACTATGATACTAGGATATCTGCCTATGGTATTGGTAATTATCATACTTATAGGTGGAACGATAACCGCGTTTATTAATAGTAAACATAGTCTAAAACAATGGCTTATATATGGAACTATTGAAGCTGAAAAGGCTTTAGGAAGTGGTGTCGGTGCTTTAAAACTCCGGCAAGTATGGGAAAACGCAAACTGTATAATGCCATTTATAATGAAGTTTATTTCTTTTGAGAAGTTTAGCGAACTTGTAGATGAAGCATTAGTTGAAATGCGGAAAATGCTTGAAAGTAATAAAAAGATTGACGAGTATGTGAACGAGGGTAAAGAGACTGAGTAATCGGTCTCTTTTATATTGTCTTATTATGAGCAAGAAATATACATTTAGAGAATTCCTGCAACAAGTAAAAGATCACAATGGCAATTGTGATAAAATAGAAATAATAAGTGATTACATTGATACTCATAGTCCTCTTTCTTGTAGATGCAAAATTTGTGGTAATGTATGGATAGTACCTCAAGCTAAAAATTTATACTATGCCGGTTGTTGGAAATGTGGAATTAAAAAGCGAGCCAATTCAAAAACATTTTCACACTCACGTTTTTTGAAGAAACTTGATAGTGAAGGATTTGATTATAGTAATATAATATTTTTAACTCAATATCAGAAGAACAATTTACCAATTAAATGTAAATGTAAAATTTGTGATTTTGAATGGGAGACTACTCCTACAAAATTGCGCACATCTCAAGGTTGTTTATATTGTAACAACAGAGTGGTTCGTAATGGCTTTAATGATTTTATTACTTTATATCCAGACAAGTTAAAATATATAGTAAATATAAATGATGTGATAAATTGCTCCTCATTTTCTAAAAAAATAGTTAAAGTAAAATGTCCAGATTGCGAAACAACCAAATCTATGTCTATATGTAATTTATCAATACATGGATTTACTTGTAGTGTATGTAACGATGGCATAAGTTATCCAAATAAATTAGCTCGTAATTTGTTGCAATTTCTACCTGTTTTAAATCTTTGTCACGAATATTATACCGACTGGTCTGAGGGAAGATATTACGATAATTATTTTGAATATGATAATAAATCGTATATAATTGAAATGGATGGCGGATGGCATTTTAAAGATAACACTATATCAGGACAAACAAAAGAAGAGTCTAAACAAATTGACGAACGCAAAGATTTTTTAGCTCAGCAACACAGTATTGAGGTTATTAGAATTAATTGTTATCCTTCTAATTTTGAGAATATAAAACAAAACATCATTAATAGTAAATTAAACATCTTGTTTGATTTATCTCAGATTGATTGGGATGAATGTGATAAATTGTCTCAAAAAAGTTTAGTAAAAGATGTTTGTGATTATTTTAACGAAAATATAAATTTACTACAATGCGATGTATCTAATCAGTTTCATTTAAGCACACCTACAGTTGCGAAATATTTAAGAATTGGAACAAAATTTGGCTGGTGTAATTTTGAGGATGTTAAAAAGCGTATGTATAAAAAACAAAAATCGAATAGTAGATGTATTAGTGTTTCTGTTTTTGATAAACACAATATTCTTATTTCAACTTATATTTCTATGTCAGAATGTGCAAGACAATTAAGTAAATTATATAACGAGAGAATTACAGCTGGTCGTGTAAAATACTGCTGTGATTATGAAAAAACAATTCATGAAAACATATTACGATATGAAAAGGGTGATGAATAATGGGTATCTATACCAATACAGGTCTTGTTAAACACGCCGAAAAAGCACTTGCATTGAACACAAAATATATGTGGGGCGGTTTACTCAGACCTATCACTGACGCATACATAGCGACATTAAGAAATATATATGGTGTAAGTTCTAATACAGGATATACTACCGCACGATATAAAGAACTTGCTTCTTATGTAGATAAGGGATATTACGGAGTTGACTGTGTAGGATTGATAAAATCTTACTACTGGTCGGGCAAAGCTGACGGTGATACAGGATCACCTAATTATGGAGCGAAAGGCTATCCTGACGTAAACGCTACCTATATGTTTAATACTGCCAAAAACAAGGGTACGATAGACACTATGCCCGAAGTACCCGGACTGATTGTATATTCTAAATCTCACCCTCACGTTGGTGTCTATATAGGCAACGGATATACGATAGAGTCAACGCTTGGTTCTCGTGGGGACGGTGTAGTTAAAAGAAAATTTGATAGTTTTTGGGAGTATTGGTTTGAATGTCCTTATATTGACTATGTTGATAAAGGGACTACAACTATTACTGATAAAGGGCAGTCTGTCAAGTTTATTTATCAGGCTATCTCTAATGCAGCCATTCGCGCAGGAACAAGTAAAAGTTCTACGCTCTATGGACGCGTGGTAAAGTATGATTTTTACCCTGCTGATATGCTATATTCTAATTTAGGTTGGTTCAGACACGCGGGACAAACAGCTTACAGCAAACTTGTTGACGGTGGTTCGTTGTTCTCTAAAGTTGGAGAATACACTACCAAAACCGTAAATGTGAATAAATTAAATATCCGTGAAAAGCCTACGCTAAATTCAGATATAGTAACCATATTTGGCAAAGGCGATAAAGTCTATGTATGGAACGAAACACCTACAAAAGCGGATAGTTACACTTGGTATAAGTGTGTAGTCAATAACAAGGTTGGGTATGTTGCAGGAGAGTATCTAAAATAAAAATATCATCACGAGTTAGTTTATGCTATTTTGTTTTGATAGATACCCCGCTCGGCAATAGTCGGGCGGGTGTTATTTTATTTGAGGGGAGATGAGAATGTGGCAAAGAAGAAATCAGCAAAGAAACCCGATGAACCAAAGAAATCAACTATAACAGCAAGTCATCTTATGCTTTATATAGTTTTAGGTATTTATATTGTAGTTTCTCTTATGTGTGTAATTTTTATGGGAGTATGTATTGCTTCAGATAGATACGAAGGTGTTGCGCAGACCCTCGTTATTCCTACCGTTTCTCTGGTAGGAACGTGTTCTTGTACAGTTGTAGGCTTCTATACAAGTAAAGCATCTAAAGAGAATGAAATAAAGTTATCCAATGATAAATACCGTATGCGACTTGAAATAGCCAAAGAGATATTTGCTGAATATGGTACGTCTCTTGATGATAAGAGCGTTGATTTGTTACGAAAATTGATGTCCGATGAAGGGATAAATGAAATTGCTCCTACAATGACAAATACAAATAATAATCTTGTTTCGGGGTTCGATATAGGAACGGTAACAACTATTGACAGCAATAGAATTGACAGCGAAGGAGTAGGATAACAAATGGATATTTTAACAATTCTTTCTCTCGTAGGTGGTGGAGCAGGTTCACTTATAACAATTACTACTTTTATTACTCTGTTTTGTAAACCGCTTAGAGAGAAATTTGTAGCGTGGATAAGAAAAATAACTGATAAGGCAAGCGTTGATGAAAGCATTGCAAATATCAATGATAAAATAGATAAGTTGACTGAACTTGTTGAAAAGACTATACAGCAGAATGAGAATTTGCAAGAAGAAATGGAAAAACAAAGTCTTGCGCTTCAAGCATCGCTTCGTGATTCAATTCTTGATTTATATTATAAGTGTACTGAACGTGGTTCTATAACGATGTTTGAGAAACAAAATCTTGACGAGTTGTACAAAAGGTACACTGACCTTAAAGGAAATCATTTTATTGAAGATTGCTATAAGGAAATGATCGCTCTGCCTAAGAGGAACTAAGGAGGTGAACGTTATGTTCTGTACTTGCAAGACAACACCGCCTAAACTGACATTATACAGAGGTAATACCTTAAAGGGTTGGAAACCCGAACTTAAATTTAATAATGAAGATAAAATCACACTTTTAAGTGGCGAGCTTTTACTTTTTATAGTTAAAACTGACCTCGGTACTACTTGTCTTTCAAAGACTTTGATAGGTAAAGAGGATGAGAACGTTGAGATAGCTTTTGATTTTAACATTGAAGATACTATAAATTTACGCGCTCCGTATGTTTATAACTACTCGATTGACCTTTATGTAAAGGGTGAGAATGCAGAAGAACAAATGTACACACTTCAAAAGGGTCTATTCCAGTTAGAAGAACCTTACGGAGATGTCAACGATATAGAGACTGAATAAGAGATACAATTAAATACGGTAATAAGCCATTAGATAGGTGTGGAGTAGCTACCCACTGACAAGCAGTTTTCTCTCCTGCTTCCAATGGCTTTTTATATTTGAGAGAAGTTTGGAGAGAAGAAATGGGAAAGAATACAAGACGTAGTATTGAAGAATGGAATGAAATATTATCAAATAACAATTCTACTTTAACTGTTTTAGATTATACGGAGAAACGTAATTATTTTGAATGTAAATGTAATAAATGTAATCAACTTTTCATTAAAACAGGTGGTAATTTACTTAAACACGGTTGTGTTGTTTGTGCAAATAAAAAAATTATAAAAGGCATAAACGATGTAGCAACTACAAATCCTGAACTCGTTGTTTATTTTAAGAATAAAGAAGATGCCTTTAAATGTACGATAGGTTCATCTAAAAAAATGACTTTTATTTGTCCTGATTGCGGTGCTGAAAAAGTCACTCAAATAAATACTATAAATCATTATGGTTTCGCTTGTCCTGTTTGTAGTAACAAAATATCAAAACCTAATAGATTTCTACGATCTGTTTTAATGAAGTCACCTGTAGATAATCTCAAATTTGAATATGAAACAGATTGGTCTTTAGGAAAAAGATATGATGCTTATTTTGAGTATCAAGGAATACCTTACATAATAGAAATGGACGGTGTACAACATTTTAGAGATACTAATTGGGGTACTGCTGAAGAACAACAAAATAATGATAAGTTAAAAGAAGAAATGGCTGTTGCTAATGGCATAAAGGTAATTCGTATTGATTGTAGGACAGGTCGCTATGATGATATGATAACAAATATTATAAATAGTGAATTATATAATATGTTTCTTTCTAAAATGAATATTGATTGGAATGAATGTATTGATAGTTCAGAAGAAAGCCTGTTATTAAAAATATGTGATTATTATGAAAGCAATAACCACCCCTCTTCGACAGATATTGCTAATTATTTTAAAATAAGTGATACTACTGCACGGTTTTATTTAAATGAAGGACAATCATTAGGATATTGTACTTATAATTATGAAGAAGCTCGTAAACATATTTATAAACATAAGAAAAAAGAAATAGATGTTAGAGATGGGCAAGGAAATTTAATAGGTACATATAAAGGTTATGAAGAATGTTATACTGAATTAAATAAATTATATCCTGATTTAAAATTTACAAGAGCAGTAATTAGTAATGCCGTAAATTATAAAACGCACTGTTATGGATTGGATATTAGTTTTCACGGACTGTCTTTTGAGGATCAATTTAAAGATAACGAAGAATTAAAATTAATATGTGATTATTATAAAACTCATACTAATACTGAAGGCAGAGAAATGTCTAAATTATTATCAATTTCAGAAACCAAAATATATAGTTATCTTAGAATTGGGAATAAACTTGGCTTATGTAAGTATTCTTCAACCGAAGCGCACAGAAGAACAGCAGAAAAAGGGAAAGAAAACAATATTAAGAATAATGGGCGTAAGATAAAAGTATTTGATAGCAATGGTAATGAAATCGGATTTTATCCTTCTTTAGCAGAGTGTGAAAGAAAACTTAAAGAAAGATTTGAGGGGTTTAAATTAAGTCAGGATAGTTTATCAAATGGATTAGTTCGTAATAACGGAAATTGGACAAGGCACGGATTTACATTTATGTACGCATAAAAGGAGGGATTTTTATGGCAAAATTAGTAAAACTCGATATTACTAATCGGTATGGCGAGTTCACATTAAGTCCCGGCTTGAATGGTGGTACGTTAGAGGACGAAATAGCGAAACTTCCTACCACGTCAAGGAACGGAACTAATGAATTAAGTACGGTTCAGCCTCTCAATTCGGGTTGCGCTTATCTAACTGACGGTACGATGGATATTTATGTACTTGATGAAGCGACAGACAGTTGGATATTATCGTAATGGTTAAGTGACAGCAAAGAAAGGAGTGAAATTTTAATGGATATTATTACACTCGCTGCCGCAAAGAAATATACCGCTGAAACCTGTAATGCTTTAGGATTTGTGAAGGGTGCTTCGGCTCAAATAGCTAAAATAGAGCATAAAGACGGTATCAATACTGTTACATTTGAGTGGACAGGCACAGACGGTACAAAGAAAACACAGGATATGATAGTCTATGATGGTACTCCTATCTATGTATGGGAACCCGGAAACACTTATAATTATGGTGACTTGGCTATCTATTCAGCGCAGTTCTATAGATGTATCTCTCCTAATAGCGATACAGTCTTTGATGAAACAAAATGGAACGGTATAGGTACAGCAGACGGTAACTATGATATAGTTCAAAATTCAAGTCTGTTACCTGTACGTTTCACAGCAGCAGACAGAAAATTATACTATTCCATAGCTGACGGTTTCTTTTGGTTATGGGACGGTACAAAATGGGCTGAACAACAGCCTAAAAGCATAAGCAAAGCATATATTGACTCATTGTTTGATTAAGGAGGAAAATTATTATGGCAGTAAAAGAATATCTCGATAAAGAAGGTCTTGACGAACTCGTTGCCAAGATAGAAGAAAATTATGCGCCCATACAGGCATTACAGTTTAAGGGTACAGTCGCTACTATCAGCGCACTCCCTACAGTTTCTACGGTAAAAGTAGGTTGGATGTACAATGTTACAACAGGTGGCACAACTACGGCTGACTTCGTAGAAGGTGCTGGGCAGGAACTTCCTGACGGTGCAAATGTAGCAGCTATTAACACAGGTACAGATGCTACTCCTGTTATGAAGTGGGATATACTTCCCGGTGTTCTTGACATTTCTGACCGTTTACAGTTTGGTAACGCTATGCCTGCTTCGCCCGAAAACGGACAGACATTCCTTTATATGGGTACAACTACATATACATACGATGCCGTAACTCCTGTTGGTACTGAAAATCCGCAGGAAGAGGGTTGGTATGAGTATGACGGCAGTGCCTATAATCCTACAACTGATACTACTGTTCAGACAGGCACATCTTATTTTGCAAAGAACGAGCAGTATGTAAAGGGTGTTATTTATGTATATAGCGGTTCTGCGTGGGTAGCTCAATCGAGTGGTGACACCTACACCGC
>ERZ842401.5863-NODE-5863-length-13388-cov-5.965574_pt1 | contig 13388 bp, 8 predicted proteins | sample MGYA00521270_ERZ842401 | MGnify/ENA primary metagenome ERZ842401 (study PRJEB31892, sample SAMEA3878208) | bioreactor metagenome | biome: Moose rumen | place: Sweden | collected 2011-10 | study: EMG produced TPA metagenomics assembly of the PRJEB12797 data set... | reverse complement strand
GAGCAGGCGGGTTTCGTCGCACCCTATATGCAGGTATTTCGAAGGATGCGCGGCGAGATGGATAGAGGCTAGACTTTCAGAAAAATCTTCTTCCTATACAGGAAATACAATATCGCGAAGCAGACTGCCAGATAGCCGACGGCCATGATGAATCCGCCCCATACATCGGGCACAAGGCCGGCAAGTCCTCCGAAAAAGAAACGGGTGACCTTCTTCAGATCCAAGATCTTTTGCAGCATATAGATAGTGATGGAATTCAATCCTATCACCTTGAAGTAAAACGCCCATTTCCTATAACCCATAACATCGATAATCCAATAGAAAAGAGCGAAAAGCAGCGCGGAAATCCCTCCCGCAAACAGAACGTATGACGATGACCAGAGAGGTTTGTTTATAGGAACGACCCTCCCGAGCAACAAACCGAGGACAATGCCTGCAGTTCCTGCGATGCAGAGGATGAGACTTTTCTTTTGACCGGAGATATCGGTGCGCCGGACAATGTCTCCGGCAAACATACCAAGCAGAGCGGTGACGATTGCAGGGAGGGTGGAAACAAGGCCGAGAGGATCGAAATTCCCGTCCAGAAGGCGGCCGGGGAGAAGGATCCTGTCGACATACCCGACTATGTTCCCATCTTTGGACAGCGCTGCCGCACCGCCGGCATCGGGAGCGGTCACAAGCGCGGTAAGCAAGGCGTATCCCAGCAGTATCCCAAAGGATATCCATCCCCTCGCCCAAGCATCGCAATAAGAATAGATGAGTGCTGCGCAACCCCATGCAAGGCCGATACGGCCAAGTACGGAATACAAACGGAAATGGGCGAAATCCAACTTGAGCACTTCGTTGAACACCCAGCCCAGAGCAATCAGGACAAGGACCCTGCGAAGTATTTTCAAATTGATCTTTCGCTGGCTGAAGCCTTTGGAACGGCTGCCGGCGATTGAAAAAGGATACGATATCCCCGCTATGAAAAGGAAGAGCGGGAATATCATATCGTAGAAGGTGAAGCCGTCCCATGCAGTATGGGTCATCTGAGAAGCGATTGCATCCGTGACTGCGCAAGGGGCGACCCTGTCGAGGGCAAGCAATAACGCAGCTCCGCCGGTTATGAAAAACATATCAAACCCGCGGAGCGCATCAATGGAATCGAGCCTTGCCAATTATTCTGCCTTTACAAGTTTTACGGCACGTAAATAACGGGTTGTTCCGGTCTTTGCGGTATCGCTGTTGAGGGCCACTTTGCCGAATCTCACGGAATTGACCTCAGTTGCAGTAACCTCGGTGCTGGCAAGATACTGGTCGCCGTTAGTCTGTGAGTGGTCGTCGATAACAACACCGCCGGCACCCGTAAGAATGGCATCGAATGCATCGCGGTTGGCCTTTTCGGTAGCATTCAACTGAGCATATGTCTTAACTTCGGCACCAGACCATGTTGTGCCGTTGTATGCTGCAAAGAGAGCCTTCAATTCGTTGGCCGCCGGGATATACCATCCTTCGCCCAGACTGTTGCAGTAAGCAACCATAGGGCAGACGGTAGGATCACTCTTGACGAACTCCTTGATCTTTGCATAATTGTCGGCGCCGTCATCGGCAGAGGTAGCGCCGATGAGACTTGTGGCTGCCGCCGATTCGGCTACCGCCCATGCAAGTTTTTCGGAACGGCCGAGAGAGATGATCTTTGCACTCTGGGAATCGTCCGAAGTCCAGAACACAACTCCTACAGCCTTGTCTTCTTCTATGTAGACGTCACCTATCTTGAAGGAACCGAGAGGTTTCTGGTTCACTGCAATCTGCTTGGTGAGCGGATCCAGGCCAAAGTCGCTTTCGGCGGTGACATAAACAACCGTCGAACGAGTTTCGCCCGTATTGTTGGCTGTTACGGTAATCTGGACGTCATTTCCGTTTACAGAGGCCGTGCACCAACCGGCGCCAGTCTCCTCGACAACAGCCGATGCAAGTTTGCCATTGGCTACGGTCACGGCCGTCGTTTTTGTGTCTGCAGAGCCGTTGAAGTTCTGAGTGGCGGGAGAGAGCGACATCACGACAGGTTCGGCGGGATATACATAGTCTCCTATGGTCTTGACGCAACGCACATAGCGTGTCGTGGAATTCTTCTTCACGCCTACCGCCTCATAGGTAAACTTGCCGAAGCGGACATAATAAGTTGCCATTTCGTCATATTCTGTACTGGACCAATATGCCTGTCCGTTATTATTGTCTGCGGCAGTATTCATCGCCTCGCCATCGACAGCGGCAAGCATATTGTCGAATGCCTCACGTGCAGCCTTCTCATCAGCAGTGATTGACCCGGGCTGGGCAGGGACGCAGTCGATATGCGACACTCCGTTATAGATGTCGAATACTTCGAGCAGCTCGTTCAGAGAAGGAAGATACCATCCTTCGCCGAGTTCCTTGCAATACCACGCTGCCGGATATGCATCAGCGTTGCCTGCGGCGACAAGAGCCGTGGTATTGGCATATCCGTTGACCTGGCTGGTTCCTACAGGAGCCACCTCCAGGGTGCTGAAGCCGAGACCGGTCGTGCGGGCGATAGAGATTGCCTTTGCAATCTGGCGGTTGGTCTGATCTACCCAATAAATGACACCGAGACCGTCTTCGGTCTTGTCTCCCACCTTGAGATCGTCTGCGGAAGGAGGAGCGGGAGCTACGTAAGCGGGCTGGGAAACCACGACCTCTACTTTATCGAGTTTGCCGGGGGTGATAGTCAGAATACCGGAACGTTCAGCGCCGCTTTCATTACGGGTGAAATTGATTGTAAGCATCCTTGCAGTGATCTCTGCGGTAAGCCAGTCGGAAGCGTTGGAACTTACGGTTGGCACCACATTCTCGCTGCGGAGGGCGATTTCCTTACTGCCGGCTTCACCGTCGGTGAGAACCACAGTCTTGGTGTCGATGTTGAAACTCTGAGTTTCAGTTTCATCTTTGGACTTACAACCCGACAAAAGCGTAGTTGCAATCGCAATAAACCATAGATACTTTTTCATAACTTATATAAAATGATTGATTACTAATTCCATCCTTCGTTCTGAGGGAAATTCTCGGCCCCCATCAACAAAATCTGATTCGCCGGGATTGGCCAGTTCTCATGCTTGCCGCGGACGAAATATGTCCGGGCATGAGCATAATCCTGATCCAGCAGAGGCTCCTCCGCCATAGTGTCGCCATTATGGGCGATGCACCTGTCCGCCAGGATCCCAAGGCGTTTGAGCAACGGCCAGCGAACACCCTCGAAGCAAAGTTCGCGGGCATATTCATCCAAAAGGATATCAAGAGTGAGGGGCCCGTCGAAGTGGGCGTTTCCGGCCCGTTCCCAAGTCTTGTTGTAATATTCCAAGGCCTTGGAGCTGCTGCCGCCTTCTTTGTGGAAATAGGCTTCGGCGGCAATGAGATACGTCTCGGCAAGACGGTACACGATAAGATCCTGAAAACTGGAGTGTCGGTCGGGCTGGTCGGAGTTCGTCCAGAAATCAGCATGCTTGATAGTCATGGGATGCATATAGCGGGCATAGGTATAACCGTCCAGATTCCTGGGAATGACCTTGCCGTAATTCGCACCGCCCTCGACATTGTAATAGAACCAATGGCGGAACAGTCCCTCGTAACGGTTGTCCACGGTCTGGTCGTACAGACTGAGGAGATAAGTATTCGGTCCCTGGCGGCCGAATCCGTAACCTCCCTGGGCAGTCTCGCAAGTGCAGCCGGCAATACTTCTGTATTCCGACACAGTATTCACAGACATAAGGTGTCCGACGAGGTTCGTTCCGCTCACAGTGCCTCCGCCACCAAGATTCTTGGAAAACTGAAAGGCATAGAGGACCTCCTTGCTGCGCATATTCTCGGTAGAAAAGACGTCGGCTGCTTTCGGAAGCAGATCCCACCAGGTCTTCCCCTCGGTAAAAATGTCTTCGCACTCCCGGATGGCCCTGTCCCAATCCTCTTCCCACATTGCGACCTGAGCGCGAATATGCTTCGCGACCGCCTTGGTAAAGCGGCCATACATTGTAGCACCTCCATATGTCGGAAGCTGCCAGTTCAGCCCTTCGATGGCATCGTCGAGGTCATCATCTATCAGGGCGAAGACTTTGGCTTTCGAGTCCGGTCTGAACTCTCTCTCCAAATTGGCGTAAGTCGTAGGTTCCGTGTTTATGTAAAGTCGTCCGAACCGCTGATACAACTCGAAATACGCTCTGGCGCGGAAGAGTTTCGCTTCGGCCCGGACATATTTCACATCTGCATCATCCAGACCGATCTTTTCGGCCGCGGCGATTATTTCATTAGCCTTGCCTATGATGGCATAATGCTCTTTCCAATATGCCTCCACCCCTTCGGAGGTCGACGTCATAGTGTTCAGACGGGCGATGTCCGCACAGTTTCCTGCACGGAAAAAGAGGATGTCGGTATCGTAATCCATCATCTGCACAAGATACAGGATAGGCTTCTCACCCTCTGCAAGGGCGAAATTATCACGTTCATAGACATACAATCCGGCAATGGCCCTCTGAAGCCCTTCTTTGCTGGAATACAGGTAATTACCCGTCACCTTGGTCTCCGATTCCAGATTCAGGAGATTGTCGCAGGCAGCGAATGTGCACAAGGCGGCTATTGCCAATAAAGAATATATCTTTTTCATAGCGTCAGAAAGTCAGATTAAGTCCGAATACATACTGCTTTGTTTCCGGATAAGACGAAGCCATCACCTCCGGACTGTAAGACAGGACCTTGGTAAAGGTCAAAACATTGGTCGCCGTGGCATAAAGTCTCAAACTGCCAAGGCCGATTCTGCGGGTGATCGCAGCGGGGGAATTGTAGCCCAGTTGCAAAGTGCGGAGCCGCAGATAAGAAGCATCCTGATAAGCGCAAGTCTTGAGGTAAGGGATCTCCGCCCCTCGCATAGGACGCGGGAAACTGTTAACCGGGTTATAGGGCGTCCAGTAATCCACCTTGCATCCGTTGAACGTTCCACGCAAATCTCCGCCATATTCGTTGTCATAGAGGATAGGATTCAGAACATATCCCCCATAGGAAGCATACCAGTCCATATAGAGGTCAATATTCCTCCACCTGAACGTAGAAGATAGCGACATCGTAAAATCAGGATCGCGTTTGTATACCACCCGATCGTCGATGTTGATAACTCCGTCACCGTTGACATCGGCCAACTTGACACTGCCGGGTTTAACGACATCGTCACGCTCCCATGCAGACTCAGGAACAAGATCTCCAACTATTACGTTCCCATCTCCATCCAGAGTGCAGTTGAAATCGTCATACTGATAAATCCCGACTTTCTTATAGTCGTAGTAAATATTTATAGGGGCTCCTATTATCCAGTTGTTCCCGGGCTGGCTGACGGGGTTGCCGTTTTCATCGACAGCATCGTCGATCTTTATGATTTCGTTGTGGAATTTGCTGAAATTGAGGGTGACGGACCATCCCCAATCCTTGGAGCGCAGAATGTCGGCACTGATATTGACATCGAGGCCGTTCGTATGCGTCTCTCCAAGATTGTCCAGCATGGACGTGTAACCAAGGGATGCGTTGACCGCGCGTCCGACAAGAAGGTCGGTGGTGCGAGTGGAGTAGTATTCAACCGATCCGTTCAGTCTGTTGTCGAAGAGGCCGAAATCGATACCAAGATTGGCAGTGGCAGATTTCTCCCACCTCAAGTTCGCATTAGAGAGTTCGTTACCGGGGAGATAGCCAAGATAGTAGGCGTCACCGAACTCGCCGGCATAGGCTTTGGCCAGACCAAGGGTAGTGTAGTTGTCGATACCGTTCTGGTTGCCCACGATTCCGTAGCTGGCGCGAAGTTTCAAGGAATTAACCCAACTCACATCTTTCATGAATTCTTCCTGGGATGTCCTCCAGGCAAAGGCCGCTGAGGGGAAATTGCCCCATTTATGTTCGGTACCGAAACGGGACGACCCATCCCGACGCATTGCCAGAGTGAGCAAGTATCTGTCGGCATAGTTATACTGGGCGCGAGCCATGAAAGACACAAGATTATTTATCCCGTAACTTCTGCCGAGTTCGGTGGCTTCTCCGTTTGCGAGGAAATTCCAGTTCTTGTCGACAGGGAGATTCTGAACCGCGTATCCAAGGTCCTTGCTGTGACGCTGGTCGAAAGACTGCACTCCGGTCAGGGTCAGATGATGCTTTCCGCCGAACGGGACAATGTAGTTCACTATGTTCTCCAGAAGTTTGTTGACGGTCGTATAATTGTACAACGATGCCGTAGATCCGCCGCCGGGATAATATGAATCCCTCGACTTTCCTTCTTCACGGACTCGGTTGTAATATGATGCGTTCAGCCTGTAAGACAGGCCCTTTGCAATCGTGACGTCGGCGAACGCATTTATCCTGTAATTGTTGGAAATGGTCTGACGCTGGTCGTGCCGGGCGCTGTAGAGAGGGTTGCGATCACCCTTGCTGTTGATGTACGGGGCGTAGTTTCCATCTTCGTCATAAATCTTGGCGAGAGGAGGCCTGGTAAGGAAAGTGTACCATGCGCCGTTGGGCACGTCCTTGCTCGTCCATCCGAAAGAAGAATTCACTCCCACAGTCAGCCATTTCCGGACCTTATGGTCGATGTTCACACGGGCGCTGAGACGCTGATACGCAGAGTTGACAGCCATCACGCCATCCTGGTCATAATAACCAAGACTTGCAGAGAGCTTGGTCTTGTCGCTGCCGCCTCGTAAGCCGAGTTCGTGGTTATGATAAAGGGCCGGATGGAACATCAGTTTCTCCCAATCGACGTACACTTCGTTCTTGTACGCATCCAGCATTATAGGATCGCTCAGGACTTCTGATACGGGCAGGGTCTGCGAATCTGCGATTCCCTTGTCGTTGGCGACGCCCTCCGCACGAAGGGCCAGCCATTCATCTCCGTTGTAGAAATCGAAATTGCGGGTCAGGACCTGTACTCCGGCGTATCCGCTGTAACTCACCACCGTTTTGCCTTCCTTTCCCCTTTTGGTGGTCACAAGGATCACTCCGTCGCTGGCGCGCGCGCCGTAAATAGCCTGTGATGCCGCATCCTTGAGAATTTCCACGGATTCAATGTCGTCGGCACTCATCATGGCGAATTCGGTATCGCTGGCCACACTGCCGTCGATTACATACAAAGGAGTGTTGCTGGCAGATATCGACCGGCTGCCGCGGATGGTGATAGAGGGCACCGAACCGGGCTCGCCGGAATTTGTCTTGACAGTTACACCGGCTGCACGTCCGCGGAGCATTTCTGCGGCGGTGGCAGCAGGGAATATCTTCATATCCTCAGCCTTCACAGAAGTAACCGAAGCCACCAGATCGCTCTTGCGGACAGAGCCGTAACCAATGAAAACCAGTTCCTCAAGCTGCTCCGAAGCGATTTGCATCTCAACGTTCACTGTAGACCTTCCGGCCACCGGAACCTCGACATCGGAATAGCCGAGCGAAGTGAACAGCAGCACCGCTGACGAAGGAACCGTGATAGTATAGCTGCCGTCGGTACCGGTCATCGTACCACCGGTTCCGCCCTTCTGCATAACCATGACACCGGCTGCCGGAAGACTCCCGCCGTTGCCGTCCGCTTCTGTGACCTTGCCGCTCACTTGTATGTTCTGCGCAAGCAGGTTTAGCGACAAAAGACAGAAAGTAAATAACGAAAGCAGTTTCTTCATAATCTAGTTTTTGTCATTTTTCCATTCCCACATCGTTTCGATTCCATCGAAGGTGAACATATCGAATCCCCTGTAGGATTCGTACGCCGTCCCTTTCTGATTGATGTATTTCGCCACTTCCAGAAGATTCTTCCAGCCAAGACTCTGGATGGAACTGCCGGAGTCGTCGTTGATTCTCGTCTTGACGCAAATCGATACAGAATTGGCTTTCCCGGCGGCCTTGAGGCCAGGTTCGCTCTTGCTCCAAACGCTTTCTTTATTGGTAAGGTATGCCATCGTCACCAGATAATCGCAACTCTTCAGGAACTGGGCGGTGCTGCCATATTCCAACTGGCCCTGATCGTAGTAAATCTGGTAATTGTAGAAAATGGCCTCTCCCAGTTTAAGGCCCGCCGAATGCAGGGCCGTGCCGGCAGATTCCAGACGTTCGAGTGTCAGTTTGAGCAACTGGTCATTGTCTTTCCCCTTGCCGTAATTGGCGGCACTGTCCCAGGTGTAAGGATATGTCCCGGACAATTTCTCGTGTATGGTATGCGGTTCGATATCCGCCGATATCCCCGCGAACTTCTGCCCGTAAGAGACTTTGTTGTTGTATGCGATGATTTGGTTTACATCCTGGGTTACCCTGGCGGCATTGGCAAGATATTGGGAACTCTCTGCCGAACCGATTGCATATACATCTATGCCGTAGGCGCTGCAGGCGGCAATGAACTTCTTGAGCGCGTCGCTGGCATTGGTGATGCGGCTCGATCCCGGACTGAGGTAAACATCCTTGAAGCCGAGCATGGCAATACGGGCGGCAAGTTTCTCAGGCTTGGACACATAGGCGTCGAATGTGGCACCGGAATACACATAGATGCCGTTCCTCTTGCCATCTAGCATGGATGCCTCCCTATATGCCGCAGCCTTTTCCACCATCAATTCAGTTGCTTCGGCAGCGCTTATCATGGCCTCTGTCACAAAAGTATCGTCCGGTTGTGTTTGGGGTTCATCCGTTGAGCCGGAATTTTCCAGTCCCTGCCTCACGTCATCTATGGTGCTCCCCTTCTCTTCCGGCGTATTGCAGGAAAAAACAAGCAGCACAAGTGGCAATATGAAATATCTTATCTGCATCTTTCGTATAGATTTTTTATTTGCTGCACATAACTGTGCTCTCCCAAAGGTATCGAAGGATCCTTCAGCGCATTCTTGTTCAAACGGATGAACTTTTTCTGAAGCCTCGAAGACTCCTTGAGCAAGCCTTTCAGTTTCCCTGCTGTCTCGGAACGCCCCAACGACCCGGATTCGTACCCGAACTCTACAGTCTTGTACTCAAGATAATTTGAGCGTATGTCCATCATTAGCCGGAGTTGGGCATAATCTTTTTTATTGGCGCGGGGACGCACCTTGCCGAGCATATCCCTAACCCGGAGCGCTTCGGAAAGTTCGCCGCTTATTGCTTCGGCAGAGTATTTTTTTCCTGTCACGGCATTCTGCGGCAAAGAGAAATATTCCGCAAGCAGCCCGGCATCGCCGGCGTTCAGTCCGAAATGCTTCTCCAGATATTCCGGCACAAAGTCATCGCGCAATGGCCCCGTGTAATTCACCGCCTCGAAGAATGCCTGCCAGAGGATATCGAATGCCTGGGCAGGATAGACTTCCCTGATGGGCTGAAGTTCAATGAGGGAATTGTGGTCCCAGATATAACCGTACTGTCCGGAAGTAGACCAGGAGGTCTGGATCATTCCGGCGAAGCCCTTCTCCCTGCAGAAAGGGATATATTCCCGAAGATTCGAGAAATGCTTGTCCCACTGCGTGAGATAGATGTTGTCGGGAGAACTTCTGAGCGAAGACGCTCCCCACATAGTGAATCCCTGCGCAAGCAGAGCGTCGATATTACCGAAGTGGCCGGGGTTCCATCCGTAATTCCAGTCCACGATTATTATGTCTTTCGGAAGATCAGCCGCAGCTTCGGGGTTCTGGAGGAGGATATCCGCCCAGATGACAGGTATCTTCCCCAGTTCCTTCACTATGGAACACATCTCAGACACATATTCCACGAACAGCCTTGACTTTCCGTTCTCCTCCACAAATGCTGCGCAGCGCTTGTCCCGCCCGAGCAGGCGGGTTTCGTCGCACCCTATATGCAGGTATTTCGAAGGATGCGCGGCGGCAATTTCGGAGAATATGCTGTGGAACACTTCCCGGGCCCCGTCCTTTTTCAGGGGGCAAACCTGCGAGTAGTTTTTGGCATCCTCGCGAAGCGATGCGTATCGTTCGTGGCGCAGTATATATTCCGCATGCCCGAAACAGTTCTGTAATGGGATTACATCAATGCCGAGTTCCGAACAATAGCCTATGAACTCCTGCACCTCGGCCCTTGAGAAAGCGAACTTGCCCCTAAGGACAGCATTTTCTTCGAAAGGGAAGGTAGATTCCCACTCCATAACCAGCGCGTTCATCCCTCCGTCGGCAGCCTTTTTCGCCAACGCCTTGAGCGCCGGGAGAGTCTGAACCTGCGTGCGATGATCTACATAGACGGCGCGCACATCGAAAGCCTTTGCAGACATCTGCAGGCAGAACAGAAGCAGGAATATGGTCAAAGCCCTTCTCATAGGATGTATTTTCCGCTGTCTGAATCGGTATATAGGGTTGCCGCACTGTGCAGGCGCATCACCGTCGCCGGACAAGCCTCGCCTACAGGGCCTTCCACAGTCGCCTTCACGGCATCGGCCTTGGTAGCTGCAGGCACAACGCAGAAAAGTCTTCCTCCTGCGAACAATGTGGGAATCGTGAGGGTCAATGCATACTGCGGCACGTCTTCGAGTTTTGCAAAACAACCGTCATTCACCTGCTGGTTGCGGCACTTCAGATCGAGGTCGACTTTCTTGATCCTGGCTTTGTCGTGGAAATCGGCCACGTGCGGATCGTTGAAGGCGATATGGCCGTTTTCACCTATACCCATGAACACGACATCGACTTTGTGTGCAGACAGTATTTTGTCGTAGCGCGCTATAAGCGTTTCGGGATCTCCTTCGCTGCCGATATAATCCACGCTTGCGAACGGCACTTTGTCGAAGATGGCCCTGCGGAGGAAGTTCCCGAAACCCTGAGGGGCTTCGGGAGAGAGGCCTACGTACTCATCCATATGCAGAGCGTGCACCCTGTGCCAATCTATGCCGGGAGCCGCTGCGAGAGTTTCGAGAAACTCATTCTGCGACGGAGCGGCGGCAAATATGGCCCAAACTTCATCCTGCCTGGAAAGCAGCTCGCGCAGATACTCCGCCGCTTCTTCTCCTGCCTCGGCACCCATGGCCTTGCGGGTGTCGAACACTTTTACATCGAGTTTGTCGACTTTAAATTCCTTTCTTAACATATATTTCTTTTCCTTTTATTATCGTGTTGCTTATGCAAATATCTTCGTCGAATATCACCAGGTCGGCATCATAGTCCGGAGCAATCCGGCCTTTGCGGTGCGACAGGCCCATGATGCGGGCGGGATTGGCCGTAATCATTCTTACGGCATCCTGCAGGCTGACGCCACCTTCGCGTATCATTGTACGCACCAGACGGTCGGCCGTGGCCACGCTGCCGGCGAATGCGCTGCGGTCGAGCAGCTTTGCCACACCGTCTTCCACAATCACCTCCTGCCCTCCCTGCAAGCCTCCCAGGATGCTCGGTCCCTCGGGCATTCCGGCCGCACGCATAGAGTCGGTAACCAGCGCTATATGGCCGATGCCTTTAATCTTGACCACGAGCTTGAGCAGGTCCGCAGGCACGTGGATGCCGTCGGCGATGATCTCTATGTCCATCCCGTCCTGCCAGTACCCATATTCTATAACTCCGGCATAGCGATAGGCATTCCTTCTGGTGATAGTGCTCATGCAGGAGTAGAAATGTGTCATCAGCGAACATCCGGCCTGGAATGCGGCGTCGCAATCCGCGAAAGTTGCATTTGTATGCCCTATACTCGATACTATCCCCCGCTTCTTGAGTTCGGCTGCGAACTGCGGAGATCCGGGGCGTTCGGGGGCGAAACTCCAGCGGGCGATGTGTTCCGTCTTTTCCAGGATGCCGAGATAATTTTCCGGTTCCGGATCCCTCAGATAACGAGGGTCCTGCGCACCTGCCATTTCGGGAGCGAAATACGGACCTTCTAGGTGCATCCCACCGAAGGCTGCACCGTCTTTTCCGCTGAGAGCCAAGGCTTTGCCGTAGGTCTCCAAGCTTTCGGACAGTGCCTCGTCGGTGCTAGTCAGCGTGGTGGGAAACAACAGCGTCGTGCCGTGAATCGCGTGCATCCGGGCAGCGGTGAGATAAGCCTCAACCGTCCCGTCCATAAAATCGGCCCCTCCCGCTCCGTGGGTGTGCATATCGATGAAACCGGGCGACACATATCTACCCCCTGCATCTATCTTCTCTGCTCCGGCGGGGATGCTGTCGGTAATTCCAAGAATCTTGTCATCTTTCAGCACCAGCACCTTGCCCTCCAGAATTCCTTCGGGAGCAAGGATGCGACCGTTGATTATTGCTGTTTTCATTGCCTGGACCAATTATTAATCTTATGCCCTGCGAATGCATAGAATATCATATATGCGGCAGCAGGAATCAGTATCCAATATGCGGTGTGAAGGGAACCGGATGCGTCTGCAATCCCCGCATAGATCAGAGGGAATATAGCGCTTCCGCAAAGGGCCATTACCATTATGGCGGAGCCGAGATTCGTCCACTTGCCGAGGTCGTGTATGGCCAGCGGCCATATTCCGGCGTACACCACGGAATTGGGGATACCCATCAGCACAAGGCACCAGACGGCCTGCCTTGCGGGCAGCAGCATCACAAGCACCGAAAGCGCCAGAATGATCGAGGTGACCACCTTGAGCATATTCTGCTGGGATATGTATTTCGGAATCAGGATAACCCCAAGGAGGTATCCCAGAAGGGTGCAGGCCAGAGTCATTGAAGGGAAGACTGCGGTATTGGTAAACCCAGAAGAATCTGCAAGGCCTATAATCGTGTTGACGCTGAGAGCCTGGGTGCCAAGATGGCAGAAAAGCGCCAGCACTCCGAGCACGAGATAGGGATACCGAAGGATGCTCTTCCTGCCCTCTGCGCTTCCTTCTCCGTTTCTGGACGGATTGATGTCCTGGATGGAGGATTTGTAGAAGATGATTCCGAAGAGGAATAGCAGTACGCCCAGCACTGCATAGGGAGCGATCACCCCTTTTAGCAGGTCCGCCAGAGCGGCATCGCGCGCCGCCCCGACGAGCTCTCCGCTCTGGATTGCGGCCATCCTGGCTTTTTGGGGAGCGATTACCACTGCCGAGAATACCAGCGGGGCGAGAATTCCTGCAAATTTGTTGCAGATACCCACTATGCTTATGCGGCGGGCTGCGCTCTCAATGGGGCCAATGATGGTCACGAAAGGATTCGCAACCGTCTGCAGGATGGCAAGCGCAGTGCCCATGGTGAACAATGCCAGGAGGAACAGGTTGTATACACGGCTAAGGGCGGCCGGGATGAAGAGCAAGGCGCCAAGGGCAAGTATCCACAGCCCGATGAGGGCGCCTTTCTTGTAACCCGTGCGGCTCAGAAGAGCGGATGCGGGGATGGTCATCACCAGATAGGCAATATAAAAGGCGAACTGGGCGAGATATCCCTGCACCTCGCTCTGCAGGTCGCAAGCGACCTTGAAGTAAGGCACAAGGATTGAATTCACCCAAC
>ERZ842401.5861-NODE-5861-length-13389-cov-64.221764_pt1 | contig 13389 bp, 13 predicted proteins | sample MGYA00521270_ERZ842401 | MGnify/ENA primary metagenome ERZ842401 (study PRJEB31892, sample SAMEA3878208) | bioreactor metagenome | biome: Moose rumen | place: Sweden | collected 2011-10 | study: EMG produced TPA metagenomics assembly of the PRJEB12797 data set... | reverse complement strand
CCCTGTCTCGGCGTATTGGCGCAGTGTGGCTTCGGTGATGCCGCCGCTGGCTTCGATCTCGTAGCGGTGACCGATGCGCAGCACGGCTTCGCGCAGTGTGTCCGTGTCGAAGTTGTCGAGCATGATGCGGTCCACACCGCCGTGGTCGAGCACTGTCTGCAGCTCGTCCAGGTTGCGTACCTCGATTTCTATACGGAGGTCTTTGTTTTTTGCTTTCAGGTAGTCGTGTGTGCGTTCTATGGCGGGTACGATGCCGCCGGCAAAGTCGATATGGTTGTCTTTGAGCATCACCATGTCGTAGAGTCCGATGCGGTGGTTGGTGCCGCCGCCGCAATGCACGGCGTACTTCTCAAGCAGGCGCATGTTGGGTGTGGTCTTGCGGGTGTCGAGAAGCTTGGTGTCTAGCCCTTCGAGCATGCTGACCAGACGGTTGGTCTCGGTGGCGATGCCCGAGAGTCGCTGCATGAAGTTGAGTGCTGTGCGCTCGGCGGTGAGTATGCTGCCGGCATGCCCTTCTATTGTCATCACAAGGTCGCCTTTGGATACGTGGGTGCCGTCGGGGGTGATGATGTTGACAGCAAGGCTGTTGTCGACAATCTCGAAAACACGGCGTCCCACTTCGGTGCCACATATTATGCCGTCGGCTTTGGCGACCATCTTGGCGGCATTGGTCGCGTCGGGCGGTATGCAGGCCAAAGTGGAGTGGTCGCCGTCGCCGATATCCTCGGCAAGAGCCATTTTGATTAACAGGTCAAGGTTCTCGATGTTCTTCATAACGGTCTGATTTGCTGGTTATGGCACTTGTTCCGACCTTGCGTCGGGGTGTGTCGTTCAGGGTGCAAAGATACACATTATTTATTAAAAACTAAAATTAATTGCGGTTGGAGTGATGCAGCCAATCTGCTCTAAACATATACCGCTCTGACAAAAATCCAGATGGCCGATTTGGGTTTAACTATCATGGAATGAGTGTGTTGTAGTATAGGTGCTGTATTGTATAGCGTTGCTGTCAATATTCTGATTCTATGTGTTCTAGCGTCTTTGTGTGTGAACGTAACAACAAAGAAAGCGAAAAAACGTAGATGAAATCAGCCAAAGCAAAGTCATCGGAGATAAAGGCCTGAAAGATGGCGTACTCCTGTGTATGCCCGTCAGGTTGATAATAAGTCTGTTGCATAAAAAAGTGCGTGTATTCTGGAACTTTTTTGTATTATTTATGAAAAAATGTGTATATTTGCGAGTTCAAACAATAAGGATAAAATCTGCTATATGTTTATGTTTCAGGTTGAAATATGAAGTATGGCATAAAGAAAAGTATATGCAGATAGCTATCTCGGGCAATATAGGCGCCGGCAAGACGGAACTCACCAAACTGCTAGCAAAGCATTATGGGTATAAGGCTGTGTTTGGCCCAGTGGAGGAGAATCCTTATCTGACCAGTTTCTCGGAGGACATGCGCCGCTGGTCGTTCAATATGGTTGTTCATTCGCTTTGTGCCAACTTCCAGCAGCTTTCCGAGCTTGTCGCTATCGGCGAAAGTTTCATCAAAGACCGTTCACTCTACGACGACGCATGTATCTTCGCTCCCAACTTGCAGAGTATGGGGCTGATGACCAGTCGCGACCTGATTACCTACACCGACCTGTTCGAGCTGTTTTACACGCTGTTGCCGAAGCCCGACCTGATGATATATGTGCGAGGCGATGTCACCACCCTGATACGTCACATCCAGAAGCGTGGACGCGAATATGAGAGCAGCATCAGGCTCGACTATCTCACCAACCTCAACGACCGCTATGAGAACTGGGCCGAGAACTATGAAGGCAAGATGATTGTGGTGAACACCGACGAGTGCGACTTTGTCGAGGACAGGGCCGCCCTTGGTCAGATTATCAACCGTATCGATGCCGAGTTCAACAGTCTCTTCGCCCATTGAAAATGCAATCCGTCAAGACTATGAGCACAATCGTCATAATACCGGCACGTTATGCATCGACGCGTTTCCCCGGCAAGCCGCTCGCCCTGCTTGGCGGCAAGCCAGTGGTCGAACATGTCTGGCGGCGAGCCTGTGCCGCCGCCGGTGTCGACGATGTGCGTGTGGCCACTGACGATGAGCGTATTGCAGCTTGCATCGATGCGTCGGCAGGCCAGCCGGTGGCTGTTATGACCAGTCCTGACCATCGTAGCGGAACCGACCGCTGTGGCGAGGTGATGCGTATGCTTCATGCACGGGGAGTCGACTACGACGTGGTTGTCAACCTGCAGGGTGACGAGCCGTTTGTTCGTCCATGCGACATCGAGGCTCTCCTTGCGTGTTTTGCAGACCCCGAAGTGCAAATTGCCACCCTGCGGCACCGTATCGACAGTCAGGACGACATCCTCTCGCCCAATAGCGTCAAGGTGGTGTGCGACGGTAAAGGACGTGCGCTGTATTTCAGCCGGCAGTCGATACCGTTCCTGCGCGATGTGCCCGTGGAACAGTGGCTGGACGTTGGCCGTCACTATAAGCATGTCGGCATCTACGCCTTCCGCACACGGACGTTGCTCGCCTTGTGTCAACTGCCGCAGAGCTCGTTGGAGATGAGCGAGAAACTGGAACAGCTGCGCTGGCTTGAAGCCGGTTACCGTATTGCTGTGGCCGACACCGACTACGATGGTGTCGGAATCGACACTCCGCAAGACCTGGCTCGCGCAGAGGAAAAGTTCAAAAGGAATTCTTAAACCAAGACAATAACATACCATATATGAATATTTCAGAGTTAATCGTAGAATTGCTGCAACAGGGCAAGAGGGTTGAGATACCCGGTATCGGAACGCTGGAGAGTGTCTTGAAAGACGCCTATCACGACCCCGCCACCAACACCTACTATCCGGCAAGGCATACTATTGCTTTCGGCAACGTGCAGAATGGCGATACAACGATGGTACAGGCCATCGCGGAACGCGAATGTGTGGACGACGACGTGGCCAAACAGATGTGGCGCAACTATGTCGATGCCCTCACCGACAGGATTAAAAGCAGCGGGAGACATACTTTTGTGGGACTAGGCACCATATCGTCACCTGACAAGAAGAGTTTCCACTTCCAGGTGGCTGATGACTTGGTACTCGATGCCGATAGCGACGAAGTCCCCTTGACAGATGTGAAAATATACAGTCACGAGGGCGAAGAGGATCCGTTTGCCCAGTTCGGCGACGATGACGTTCCTGTCATCGAGGATAAACCAGAGCCGGTCGCAGAGCCGGAGCCTGAACCCGAACCTACCCCTCAACCTGTGGCCGAGCCGGAGCCAGAACCTGTGGCCGAGCCGGAGCCAGAACCTGTGGCCGAGCCGGAGCCTGAACTGGAACTTGAACCCGAGCCTGCTCCTGTTGTCGACTTGCATTGGGACGACGACCTCGACCGTGTGGACGAGATATCCAAAGAGAAGGACAGCTATGTCGACCCCAAGGAGGCGGCCAAAGCCGAGAAGGCTCGCATCAAAGCCGAGAAGAAGGCCGAAGAGGAGCGTAAGCTCTTGCAGAAGAAAGCCGAAGAGCAACGCCGCAAGGCCGAGGTACAGGCCGAGAAGGAGCGTATAGCCCGCGAGAAGCAGGCTGCCGAAGAGATGCGCCGTGCCGAGGAACAAATGCGCCGCGCAGAAAAGAAAGCCGAGGAGGAGCGCCAGAAAGCCGAGCGCGAGGCCGAGGCGGCCCGCCTCAAAGCCGAGAAGAAAGCCGAAGAAGAACGACAGAAGGCCGAGGAGTCGCGTCTGCGTGCTGAAAAGGAAGCACTCAAGGCCGAGAAGAAAGCCGCCGCGTTGGCCGCCGTCGCCGCCCGTCAGCAGGCCAAAGCTGAAGCAAAGGCCCTGAGCGAAAGCGCCAAGGCTGCTGCCGTTTCCGTACGCAACGAGGAGAAAGCCAGGCGCCAGGCCGAGAAGGAAGCCGCCATGCAGGCGGAGCGCAACCGTAAGCTCGCCGACGAACTGCTGCCGGCTACACCGTATTCCGACGGTTATGGCACTTCCGACGGCGGTAAGAAACGTCGCCTCTGGCCTATCCTTGTCATCATACTTCTGTTGCTCATGCTGCTTGCTGGCGTTGCCTACTATTTCCTCGTCGTGCGTGGTCACGATCGTCAAACAGTGGCAGTGGAGGCTCCTGTCACCGCCGGTGGCCGTCATCTCGACGTGCCGGCTGTGAACAGCCTTACCTTCAACACCGACATGATTGAATATGGTCCGCGCGACGTTAACGCCAACACCGAGCGTGTCTGTCGCAACATGTCCGACTATATCGGCAACTACTTGGCCAACCGTGGCTATGCCGGTGCGCGTGCTCCGATGATGGACCGTGTGCGCCAGTACGCCTCCGACCGTATGGCCGATTTGTTGGCCGACCGCTTTGCAGTCCAGCGTCTCATCCCGTACGACGACTATATCTACCACTTCAATGAGCCTCTGCTCAAGAGCAAGCGCGCCAACAATGCCCGCATCACGGTGCAAACCGAGTTGATGAACTATAGCTTGCTCGACGACATACTGTACCAGATGGTAGACGAACTAGGTTTGACACTGGGTGGCGCCACACAGAAGACCGCCACCGAGGTGCAGCAGGTGAAGAGCGCCGAGAAGGCCAAGAAGACTGCCGCAAACAAGAAAGAGACCGACGAGACGCCGGTGTTCGTCTATGTGGCCAACGACAGCAAGCAGGGCTTCGACCTCATCGCAGGATTCTACCTCAACCGTGGTACTGCCGCCAAAATTACGGCGCGTCTGCACGAACAGGGGTGCGATGCATACATCATCGAAAAGAACGACCTCTTCTACGTCAGTATGGGTAGCGCGTCGACACGTACGGCTGCCGAGGCTCTCTACAAGCATGTGAAGAGCTGGTACGACGGCGATGTGGTTATTAAAGAATGGTAGTCGGAAATGGGACACCACAAGCTGCAGCGTTTCGCAGAGAATCTCACATTCCCCAATCTGTTCCAGGTGGGTTATGACCAACTGGAACAGGAGGGGTTTGCCCTTCGCGGACGTTGGAGCGAACACTTCGGCAACAGCAACCCCATCACCCTCGAGCTTGGCTGTGGCAAGGGCGACTATACCCTTGCCCTGGCACGCATCCATCCCGACCGCAACTATGTGGGTGTCGACATCAAGGGTGCGCGGCTGTGGCGCGGCGCCAAGACGGCATTGGAGGAGGGACTGCCCAATGTGGCCTTCATCCGTACGCATATCGAGCTTATCGACCGATTCTTCGCCGATGGCGAAGTCGCCGAGATATGGATTACCTTTTGCGACCCTCAACCGAAGAAGCCCAACAAACGTCTCACGGCACCACGTTTCCTCGACACCTACGACCGTATCCTTGCGCCGCAGAGCATCATGCACCTCAAGACCGACTCGCAGGAGCTCTACGAATATACTCTCGGCGAGGTGCTGACGGGACGGGACGTGGAGGTCTTGGCCGCCACCGGTGACCTTTACAACGCGGCGGCCGCCAGCGACGTTGCGACGCGGCTGGCCGAAGCCAAGATGACGCAGACCTACTACGAACGTATGTTCCTTGCCCAAGGCATGCCGATAACATATATCCAATGGAAAACATTAAATAAAGTAAAACAACAATAATAAAACATTCATCATTATGTCAGGACACAACAAATGGTCTAAGATTAAACGCGCCAAAGGCGCAGCCGATGCCAAACGCTCGAAACAGTGGAGCAACATTCTGAAACAAGTATCCATCGCCGTCCGCGAAGGAGGTCCCGATCCCGACAGTAACCCTCGTTTGCGTCTGCTTGTCCAGAACGCCCGTGGCTGCAACATGCCCAAGGACACCCTGCAGCGTACCATCAACAAGGCTAACGACAAGGATGCCGCCCAGATGATGGAACTCACCTTCGAGTGCCACGTGAGCCACGGCATCGCCCTCTTCATCGAGGCCCTCTCGGACAACAACAACCGTACAGTGGCCAACGTCAAGTCGATAATGAACAAGAACGGGGGCACGCTGGAGACCAACGGCAGCCTCGCCTTCCTCTTTACCCGCAAGGGTGTCTTTGTCGTCCCTCGCAAGCCCGATATGGATGTCGAGGCGTTGGAGATGGATCTCATCGACGGTGGACTGGAGGAGATGGAGGCCGACGACGAGTACCTGACCCTCTACACAGCCTATGAGGACTTCGGCAATATGGTCAAGATGCTCGAGGAAAAGGGTATCGAGTGCGAAAGCGCCGAACTGCAACGTATACCCAACAATACCCGTCAGGTGGACGAGGAGACTATCCGCAAGGTGATGAAGATTATCGGCATCCTGGAAGAGGACGACGACATCACCAACGTCTACCATGACATGGACATACCCGACGACTTCGAAGAAGAGTAAACTAATGTCTGAATGTGTTAATGTGTGAATTTGTCAGTCGATATGAGATTGACTCACGCATTAACACATTAACGCATTAACGCATTCATGAAGTTATACCTGGTACCGACACCAGTGGGAAACCTCGGCGACATGACCTATCGTGCCGTCGAGGTTCTCCGTGCCGTCGACCTGATACTGGCCGAGGACACAAGGACGTCGCGGGTGCTGATGCAGCACTACGACATCCGGACGCCGATGCAGAGCTACCATATCTTCAACGAACACCAGACCGTCCACGACATTGTGGAGCGGCTGCAGGGTGGCGCCGACATCGCCGTTGTCACCGATGCAGGTACACCAGGCATCAGCGACCCCGGTTTCTTGTTGGTGCGCGAAGCCATAGGATCCGGCGTCGAGGTGGAATGCCTGCCCGGAGCCACAGCGTTTGTGCCGGCGCTCGTCGACAGCGGCCTTCCCTGCGACCGTTTTGTCTTCCTTGGCTTCCTTCCACACAAGAAGGGACGCCAGACAGCCATCAGGGCGCTTGCCGACGAATCGAGAACGATGGTTATATACGAGAGCCCGTTCCGGCTGGTGAAGCTGCTGGAGGAACTGATTGCGGCGGTAGGGGAGAATCGCCGGGTGTCGGTGAGCCGTGAGATAAGCAAACTGCACGCCGAGACGGCGCGCGGACGACTGTCGGAAGTGCTTGCCCATTTCAGCCACAAGGAGGTCAAGGGCGAAATTGTCGTCGTCCTTGCAGGGTCTAGTCAAGACAATCTATAAATTATTGTCATGCCGCTTACTGTTTTTATATTCCGTCTGGCCAGTGCGCTTGTCGCAGGTATCATAATAGGTGCCCAGCGTGAGTTGCGTCAGCATCAGGCAGGCCTCACTACCAATGCACTCGTTGCCGTTGGTGCCTGCATCTTCATCCTCATCAGCGAGAGCGTCATCATGGCAGCACAGGCTGTCGGCGGACCTGTCAACAATGACAACCTGCGTGTTCTCTCGCAAGTTGTCACAGGCATCGGCTTCCTTGGCGCTGGCGTCATAATGAAAAACGGTGTCACTATACACGGCCTCTCGTCGGCGGCTACCATATGGTGCTCTGCCGCTGTCGGCTGCCTGTGCGGCTATGGCATGTGGCGCGAGGCACTGGTCGCCGTCGCCGTAATCCTAGTCATCAACTGGGGGCTCAAAAGCATTGAGATATACTTCAAGAAACGACTCGACAAGTGATACGGGCGGCTAGCACCTGAGGTATTCTTCAACCAAAGCCTCGTCGGTCAACAATGCCGACTTTTCGGCATGGCGCCGCAACGTCGCCTGTTCTGCTTCGCTGATTCCGAACTCTGCGGCCAGCTGCTGCCATAGTGTCTCTTCGCGTTCCGACACCAGGCCGTCGCGCAGCATGCACTGCCAGGCGAAAGCGAGTACCCGTTTGGTCTTCAGCAGATGTGGTATCTCCTCGCGCAGGGTGTTGTAGTCCATCGAGGCGTCGAAGCGCTCCATTTCGGTCATCAGATGCTTGGTCTTTCTGTTGCTGTAGCCGAGGCTGCGGACAAAGGCGTTCATCAGACGGCTCTCTTCCGGCGAGCGTCCGTCGGTCTGCATTATGTATGCTGCAAGTTTGATATATTCCATGTGTCGCTTGTTACGGTTGAACTGCATACCTATGCGACGGAAGAGACCTACATGATATTGTTCGAGCTTGCCGGGCAGCGTGTCGTGCACGACCACACCGTTTGTGCCCATGATTACCATGCTGTGAGGCACGTGCTCCAACATGAAGTCGATGCGTACCGCCGGTACCACAGTGGCCTCGGCTTCCGAACAGTAGCGGATGCCATTGCGCTTTTTGACAGTCTTCTCGTGTTCTGCGGCGAAAATGTCGAACACCCTTGCGTCTCCGCCGAATGCCGAAGCCACTGCCGCACGGAACCGGTCGCTGTGGTCATACTCTAGCACGTCCTTTTTCTTCCATTTCTTGTTCCTCCCAGAGAAGACGACCCTGCCGGTGGCTTTGTCGAGAGCCTTTCCGTAGTCTGTGTTGCTCACCCATTTGTTGTCTTTCATCACATGGGTGGCCATGTATGTCATATAGGTCTGATACCATCCACTGCCTTCGCAGCGTGGACACTTCAGTTTACCCGTGCCTTTGCATTCCAGACACTTGCCGCTGCCGTTGCAGGTCTTGCATCTTACTGTCCCTTTTCCGTTGCACTCCTGACACTTGCCGCTGCCGCCACAGTAGGTGCACTTCAAGTCACCTTTGCCGTCACACACCTTGCATTTGCCTGGTCTGTGTTCGAGGCGACTGGACGACGTGGCACAGTCGCTACACGGCAGTACGCCGTGACCGTCGCATGTGGTGCAATTGCGAATGCGACCCGTATCCTCATCCTTGACCTTCCCTCTGCCGTCGCAATCGGGGCACACGGTGTTCGACCAGCCTGTGCCGTCGCACGACGGACAATCGCCCGTGCCATTGCAGTAATAGCACTCCGTATAACCCTCTCCATTGCAGTGATGACACTCTTTGTCGCCATGGCATATGTGACACTCCTTTTTCCCGTTGCCATCGCATGTGTCACATTTTCCGCTGCCGTTACAGTGCTCGCACACCACTGTGGGGTCGCATCGATGGTTCTCTATTGTCCCGTCGAGGATTCCTTCGGACGACTCGTCGCCGGCGAACATGTCGAGGTTGGCCTCCTCAACAGACGACACATTGTGGCTTTTTGTCAATGTCTTCTTTGGACTCTCGGCGGAAGACACTGTCACGGTTAAGTAGTGTTCACATGTGGACACCTTCAGCATTGTGCATCCCGTTATGTTGGTGATGTCGGCGTATATGCCCATATTGGCTACTGCACCCAAAGACTTCGATATACGGTTAAGCACTCCGACATAGTCGTCCGTCAGGCGACTGGAGTAGTCTACCCCAGCGTCTTTTACGACATCGGTTTTACGACCTTTTATCATCGGGAATTCAACGTTATAGCTCATGGTGGTTGGTGTGTTTCCAGGTGCGTTTGGTGTACAAAGATACTATTATTGCAATCAGAACTAAAAGAACTCTCAGAAAATGGCAATTCTTTTTGTTCTTTTAGTTCTGATTGAATATGCTCCCGTTACGGGAGTGGAGCTCAACGCAAGCTTACTTGCTATACCGAGATAGAGTAACGTCACCGAAGGTAAGGTGACGTTACTCTATCTTGACGGAGAGGACGTGCTCGCTGTGTCGAGCCCAAGGTACATTCTCTCGCTATTTGCCGGCTTCGGCAAGGGCGATGTACTTGTCGATTTCGCTCCATTCGGTGCTCTCGGGGTAGTCCTGTTTGATCTGATTGAAGCAGTCGGCGGCTTTCTTGTTGTCGCCCAGCATCATGTAGCCCATGCCAGCCTTGAAGAGTGCGGTAGGAGTGGTGACAAAGTTGGATTCCATCTTGGCGGCTTTCATGTAGTCGTCCACTGCCTCGCGGGTGTTGCCAAGCTCCATCTCGGCGTCGCCAAGGGCTATCTTGGCCAACGGACGGGTGAAGGTGTCTTTGCCGTTGTACTTCTTCAGCCAGTGTGCAGCCTCGTCGAAATTGCCAAGACGCAGGTTGCAGATGCCTGCATAGTAACGGGCCAGATTGCCCGACTTGGTGCCGCTGTAGCTTTCGGCCACGGCAACGAAGCCGCGATAGGTGTCGTCGCCGTCGAGGGCTTTCTGGAAATCGCCTTGGCTGAACCACTGCTCAGCGGCGAACATCTCGGCTGCGGCACGGTCTTCGCGTGGCTGGAAATACCAGCGGCGCATACCGAAGATGGCCAGGATCACAATCACTATGGCTATCAGGGCGATGGTCAGTGTCTTTTGGTTTTTCTGGAGGAATTCTTCCGAGCGGCTGATGACGTTGCTCATCTCGGTGTTCTTGTCTTCAATTTTCTTTTCCATTATCGTTGGTTTCTTTTTTTAGGTTTCGTCAAAAACGTTTTTTTCGGGGTGCAAAATTACAACTTTTTTATGAATTGGACGCCGCGAATTGAAAAAAGTGTTCACCGTACTCTTTATTTGATTGTTTTGGTGAAGTTTTTTGACATTGGTAATCAGTGTAGTATGGGAAAATGTGTAAAAAATAGAAAGATTTTTTTTTTTGATAAATTTATTTTACATACTTTTGCAAAGGATATTCGGTACTCTAAAACTGTAAAATATGGACATTAGAACTAAATATTTGGGGCTCGATTTGAAGAGTCCTGTTGTGGTCGGAAGCTGCGGCTTGACGGCCAATATAGATAATCTGGTCGAGATGGAGGCTGCCGGTGCCGGTGCCGTCATCCTGAAGTCGGTGTTCGAGGAGCAGATTATTCACGATATCAAGCGCAATACGCATGTAGTGGCTCCGACCGACAGCTATGGCGACAGCTATGAATACATTGCCCAGCATGTGGCGGACGATTCGCTGGAACGCTATTTCTCCCTGGTCCGCGAAGCCAAGAAACGGCTGTCGATACCTGTGATTGGCAGCATCAATTGCTACTCCTACGAAAACTGGCTCACATATGCTTCAAAATTTCAGGAGGCCGGTTGCGACGCTTTGGAACTCAACATGGCGATACTGCCGTACGAGACATCGCTTTCGTCCGATGATGTGGAGCGTACCTTCAGCCAGATCATCAACACTCTGCGTAAGTCGGTAGGCATACCTGTCAGTGTCAAGGTGGGGACCTACTTTACCGACATGGCCAAGCAGATGCAGCAGCTGTCGTGGATGGGTATACAGGGCGTGACGATGTTCAACAAGAATGTGGAGGTGGATATCGACATAGAGAACGAGACTTTGAAGAATGCCTCATATCTCTCCACTCCGGAACAGCTCTACAACACTCTTCGTTGGGTCGCCATACTGAGCAAGAAGATGCGTTGCGACATTTCGGCTTCGACAGGTGTATGCACTGCCGATGACGTTGTGAAGCTCTTGTTGGCTGGTGCCGGCACTGTGCAGGTGGTCAGCTGTCTGTACAGGAACGGCATCCAGTATCTCCGCTCGCTTAACGACGGCCTTGTAGCGTGGATGCAGCGCAAGGGATACACCAACCTGAAGCAGGTTCGCGGCAAGTTGGCCGTGCAGCCGACAGACAAGGCTTCTGTGGCTATGCGCACCCAGTTTATGCGGTATTTTGCTGAAATAGTATAAAAACATATACCCCAAAAACGCTATCACTATGGAACAGCAAGAAGAGAGAACCGTCAGTTTTTTCCGTTTTGAGGATCTGCGTGTCTATGCCAAAGCCACCGATTATGCCTCGTGGGTGTGCCGCAACCTTGTGGCCACTGCCGAACCTGAGAGCCAGAAGGTCCTTATCACCTCTTTCTGCCACTCTGCCTACGACATTGCCCTCAACATTGCCGAGGGGTCGAGCCGCAGCAAGAGCCAGTTCGACCACTACCTGAAGATTGCCAAGACGGCAATACGCGAATGTGTCGTATACACGGAGGTGGCTCACAGTCTAAGTATCTTCGACAGCGAGCAGTATGAGCGGTCGCGCGAGTTCTTGATGGAGCTGACACGTATGCTCGGTGCTCTCATCATCTCGCTCCAGCGTAGCGCTGAACGTCGTATGGAACGCGAGGAAGGCGACGAACCTGCCGACCCGTATGCCAACGACGAGATGTCGTATTGATGTTTTCTGACCAAGCTGGAGCTGAGTTGCTTCGTTTCGGTTAGTGCGAATTAACAATTAATGGAGCTGAACTTATCCAAACCTATCGTTTTCTTCGACCTGGAGACTACGGGTCTTCAGGTGGGGCATGACCATATTGTTGAAATATGTCTGCACAAGGTCATGCCCGACGGCAGCACTGACACACGCGTAGAGCGTGTGCGTCCTGTCGATGTGGACGGCAACACTGTGCATATCCCCGAAGTGACAACGGCTGTCCACGGCATCACCGACGCCGACGTTGCGGACAAGCCTTCGTTCCCTGAACTTGCATCGAGCCTGCTGGAGTATATAGGCGATGCCGACCTGGCTGGCTACAATAGCAACAAGTTCGACGTGCCGCTGCTCGTCGAGGAGTTTCTCCGGGCCGGCGTCGACTTCGACCTCTCTGTGCGCAACCTTGTCGACGTGCAGAACATCTTCCACCAGATGGAACAGCGCACCCTCGTGGCCGCCTACAAGTTCTACTGCCAGAAAGACCTCGAGAACGCTCACTCTGCCGCCGCCGACACCATCGCCACCTACGAGGTGCTGAAGGCCCAGCTGGATAGATATAATGGTGTGGAGTATAAGGATCGCAGCGGCAAGGTCAGCCAGCCCGTGGTCAACGACATGGCCGCATTAAGCCGCTTCACGGCCAACAGCCAGTGGGCTGACCTCGTTGGCCATATAGGCTTCGACAAGGCTGGCCACGAGGTGTTCAACTTCGGCAAGCACAAGGGCAAGTCGGTGGAGGAGGTCTTCGAGCAGGAACCCTCTTATTACGATTGGATGGTGAAGAGCGACTTCCCGCTCAGCACCAAGAAGCTTGTGACCGAGATATGGAACCGGCGAAAGCAAAAAAAACTGAACGACCTGAAGCTGCACTTCGGCAGTAAATAAACATGAAAGGGAGAGGCTCCTGTACGGGTGCCTCTCTCTTTTTGGTTCAGAAGTGGTACACTAGACCCATCATGCGCACTTGCGGTGCATCGGACGTGGGCTTGTAGGATGGCAGCAGGTCGATGAAGAAGTCTACTGATTTTAAGCCAAAGGTGCCCATGTCAACACCCGCTTCAGCACGCACGTTGAATCTCCTGCACCGCGTCCTCGGCCGTGAGCTGCAGCGTGGGCTGCAAGGGCAGTATGCGCTTAAGGAATTGGTCTTGCGTCATAGGTGTGGTTTCGCTTCGTTGCACATATATGACGCAAAAGTGTGCGAAATCTTACAAAAAAGTAAAAAAGAATTTATCCCGATTCGCGGAGAAAGCGGCAAAAAACCGCCTTCGGAACGGCGTCAAGCACAGGTCTTTACCGCATCTGCTCTTACTCTGCTCCTAC
>ERZ842401.5860-NODE-5860-length-13391-cov-3.009148_pt1 | contig 13391 bp, 12 predicted proteins | sample MGYA00521270_ERZ842401 | MGnify/ENA primary metagenome ERZ842401 (study PRJEB31892, sample SAMEA3878208) | bioreactor metagenome | biome: Moose rumen | place: Sweden | collected 2011-10 | study: EMG produced TPA metagenomics assembly of the PRJEB12797 data set... | reverse complement strand
TGAGAATGCTGTTAAGCTCCCTCGCAGTACCGAAATGCCAAGACTGTTCGATATTTCTTTAACTCAGACTCTATCAAGAACCATCATTACTTCTGGTACAACTTTGATCACCGTTGTAAGTTTGATGATTTTTGGCGGTGAAATGATTTATGGCTTTTCTTTAGCACTATTTGTTGGTATTGTATTCGGTACAATATCATCAATTTATGTTGCTTCTACCTGGGCTCTGATTCTTGGAATCAAGCGTGAAAATCTGATTCCAGTTAAGGTAGAAAAGAAAGAAACTGATGGTTATGAGACCATGGACTAAATCATTAACTGGTGCTGATGTTTAAGTTTATTAAGCCCCGGGCTCTCATAGAAGCAGCGGGGCTTCTTTCAATATTGACTATTTCAGGATGTACGTCATTGTCATCTTCTGATACCAATTTATTAGAAGAACCAATGAGTGTGCCTTCCAAATTCATTTACTTCCCAAATCCATCTCAGAATCAGCTTGCCAAGGAACAGAATGCAATCACTACACTGATGGTTTCTCTGGATTCTCAGGCTAAAACAGCTCAGGAAAAATCCGAACTTTTCTATAATATCGGTGCGATCTATGATGACCTTGGACTAGAAACCATGGCTCGATTCATGTATATGAATTCAGTGGTTCAGAATCCAAACAACTATAGACCTTATGAGGTGTTAGGACCTTATTTTTACAGGGACGGAAAGGTTGGTGATGCTGTAGACTCACTTGATGCAGCTCTGAGTCTGAACAAGGACAAGGACGATCCTTATATCTATCTTCATCGAGGCATAATCATGTACTACACAGGACATTACAAATTAGCCTTTGATGATATGATGGAATTCTACAAGGCAGAACCGGATGATCCATACAAGATGCTCTGTCTGTATTTTGCAGCAGAAAAGTATCTTGGAAAAGATTATGCTGATGTGCTATTAACCTCTTATTATGAAGATTCATATAGATTGAAGTCCAAGGCTCTTGATAACTGGGGATTCAATTTTATCAAGCTTTATCTGAACAAACTGTCTGAGGACGAACTGTTTGCAGACATTATAAAGATAAAGAATGACGAGGATCTGTTCCAGGAGCATCTCTGCGAGGCATATTACTATCTTGGTCAGCTCAAGCAGCTGCAGGGTAAGGATAAGCTTGCATACGATTACTTCAAACTATGTCAGTCAGCCAAGAAATTCGGTTTCCTAGAGCATAGACTTGCTATCTACGAATCTCAGCAGCTAGAGAAAAAGTACAAACTCAAAAGAGCTGTATCAATTGATCAGCTTACTGACTAATTACTCTATATCAGGAAAAAAGTATGTCTGAAAATGCAATAGATTTGACTCCAGAGGAAATTGATGCAATTAAATCACAGATGATTGCTTCAGATGATGCTTTGGTAATGAGTGAGTTTTTCAAGGCTCTTTCTGATCCTACAAGACTGAATATGGTGCATGCTCTTCTGCTGCACAAATGGCTATGTGTCAGTGACATCGCTTCACTGGTTGAACTTAGTAAATCTGCAGTTTCACATCAGCTTGCATATATGAGAATTAACAAACTTGTCAGAGTAAAAAGAGAAGGTCGCAAGGTTTTTTATGCCTTAAACGATTCTCATGTTGAATCTGTATTCGCTCTGGCTCTATCACACATCAAAGAATAATTTTTTTTATGTCAAAACCTGTTTATTTTGATTACGCAGCAGCTACTCCTACTGATAAGAGAGTAGTTGAGGTAATGGTTAACTGCATGTCTCTGGAAGGTGCTTTTGCCAACCCACATGCAAAGGATCATGTTTATGGATGGCAGGCAGCTGAGGCTGTTGAGAATGCCAGGGAAGAAGTTGCAAATCTTATTGGTGCATCTCCTCTGGAAATTACCTTTACCTCAGGTGCTACCGAAAGCAATAATCTTGCTATCTTTGGTCTGGCCAAGGGATTAGCAAAAAAAGGCGACAAGAGACGTCACATTATCACCTCCAAGATTGAGCACAAGGCAATTCTAGAAGCCTGTCAGCTTTTGGAAGAGGAAGGCTACAAGGTAACGTATCTTACACCTGATCATGCAGGTGTAATTGACGTTGAAACTGTTGAAAACAGTATCACTGAAGATACTTTCCTGGTTTCAATTGCTCAGGCAAATTCTGTTTTAGGTTCAGTAAGTGACGTTCATGCGATCGCATCAATGTGTCATCGTCATCAGGTTTATTTTCACACTGATGTTGCACAGTCAATCGGATATCTGAAGATGGATTATGACAATTCAGATATTGATATGGTTTCTCTTACAGCAGAAAAGGTCTGCGGTCCAAAGGGAGTTGGCGCCCTATATGTAAAACGCAGCTCCAATATTCCTCTGTTTGCCCAGATTTATGGTGGCGGTCAGGAAAAGGGTCTTAGAGGCGGAACCGTTCCTACTCATGAAGTCGCAGGTTTAGGTAAGGCTTTTGATATTTTGAGAACTGAAGGCAAAAAGGATAAGGCTCGTTTTGAAAAGATGAGAGCAAGACTCATTGAGGGTATCAAGGATGTTCCTGGTCTTGTAATCAATGGTACTAGAACCGAAGGTCTTCCTAATATTCTGTCTTTAAGTTTTGATGGTATTGATGGACATATGCTTCTTCCAACACTGTCAGGAATTGCAGCATCAACCGGTTCAGCATGTTCATCTGCTTCACTTGAGCCATCTTATATTCTAAAGGCTATCGGTCATTCAGATAATCTGGCTCGAGCATCTATCAGACTTTCATTTGGAAGATTTACTCAGGACAGTGAAATTGATACCGTAATTGAGGAGATTACTACAAAGATCCCTAAGTTACGTGAAGCCGGTACTATGTGGAAGGTAAAACAGTAATGATTAAATTATTTCCTAACTATGCTTCAGAGATGAAGCTTGTTTCCATCAATCTTAAGGAAGGAAAGGCTGATTCTCCATTTGACGCTGAAACCAGATTTGTTCCATCCTCAAATGGCGGCTATGACGTTTTTGTAAACACATCTGATTTTAAATGGTATCAGAACGCTGCAAGAACCATTGCTTCTCTAGGCTGTTTCTCAATCAGACTTACATCTGATGTAAAGCTTTCTCCAAACGAGTTCTACTGGTTTGTAACAGCACTGTATGATGGAATTCATGATATCAGCATTGAATATGATTTAGCCGCAGAAGAGCTTTCTAAAGTTGAATCTATGGCAAATCTAGTTTCAAAGTTCAGAGCAATTGCAGATACTGATTCAAAGATCAGCACTCCAACCTCAGTTGTAAAAGCTTTATTCGAGGAAATTGAGTCTGCTGCATCAGAGTGTGGCGCAAAGGCCTCTCTGACCTTAATCAAACGCGGAGATAAGGATTTTGAAAGCTGTATCGGTCTTAAGGCAGTAGGTCTGGCCTCAGATGAAGATCCTTGCATGGGCATTATTGATGTAATTCCTTCAAATCTGGATGAGAATGCTCCTCTTGATGTTGCAATGGTAGGCAAGGGTATTACCTTTGATACCGGCGGATATTCATTAAAGCCTGAAAAATTCATGGAAACCATGAGAACAGACAAGACAGCTGTCATCTACCTTTCAGGTGCCTTGTGTCTGGCTTTAAAGCTTGGTCTTAAGAGAAGATGCAGACTGTATCTATGCTGCTCTGAGAATATGGTTTCCGGCAGGGGAATGCTTCCTGGAGATATCATTAAGTACCCAAATGATATCAGTGTTGAGATTAACAATACCGATGCTGAAGGTCGTCTTGTACTTGCTGATGGTCTTTTAAAGGCTTCAAACGATAATCCTGCATTTATACTGGATATGGCAACTTTAACCGGTGCAGCCAAGGTTGCTGTAGGCAGAGATATGTTCTCTGTACTAACCCGTGAGGCAACTCTTGATGAAAAACTGAAGTCATCATTCGATGAGTGTGGAGAGATGTACTGGCAGCTTCCTCTGGCCCCTTATCACAGAAGATTCCTTTCATCCCGTCGTGCTGCTGTTACCAACTCTGGTCATGGCGAAGGCGCTCCTGGATCATCTGTTGCAGCATCTTTCCTTGAACAGTTTGTCAAAAAGGATATTCCTTGGGTACATATTGATCTTTCATCTGCCTATCTTCCTGATGGCTCTCCTTTCCTGGCAGCAGGTCCTTCAGGAAGTGCAATTCTAGGTCTTGCAACCTGGCTCTGTACCCGTTAATTCTTTTTGGGGAGGCCAATGCCTCCCTAAATTTCCATCATTAAATTTACGAATCCTAACTTCTTTCACAAACTTCCTTTTCTCCATGCCTTAAAAAAAGAATATACTCAAAGTACATTCAAGAGGAGTTGAGCTATGTTTAAGAATATTGTTGTTCTGACTGGTGCAGGTATTTCTGCAGAATCTGGTATTCCTGTATTCAGATCTGAAACAGGTTTATGGGAGCAGGAAAAGGTTGAGGATGTTGCCACCTATGACGGCTACATGAGGGATAAGACCAAGGTTCATGAGTTCTATAACAAGATGCGTCGCTCTATTAAAACCAAAGAGCCAAATCCAGCCCATCTGGCTTTAACCAGACTCCAGCAGGAGTACACAAAAAAATACCCAGGCTCCTCTGTAACAATCGTCACTCAGAATATTGATGACCTTCATGAAAAGGCAAAATCAGAAAATGTTATTCATATGCACGGTGAGCTGAACAGTATCTGGTGTGAGCACTGTGATGCCCGCTACAGATTCCTTGAGGATTCATCAACCGAAACCAAGTGTAATCTATGCGGAAGCAAAAAGCTTCGTCCTCACATTGTATGGTTTGGAGAGATGCCATATAGAATGGGAGAGATTGAGAGTGCTCTGTTCAAATGCGACCTCTTCATGTCAATCGGAACCTCAGGTGTTGTTTATCCAGCAGCAGGCTTCTGCCAGCTGGCAAGAAGCGTTGGTGCAACCTGTGTTGAGTTTAATCTGGAAAAGTCTGCAGTAGGTTCAAGCTTTACATATGGAATATACGGTAAGGCTTCACAGACCTTACCTGAATTTGTGGATAAACTGATTGAAACCGGGGAGTATAAGAACTAACACCTTCCCGAAGCAATATAGGAAAGTTTTCTGGCTCTTGCGGTATTTCCGTAAACCTTTTTGTAGATCCTCATCAGGATCTCATCCTGTCGCTCTCTTGGCAAGGCTCGAAACTGAAAGAGTATTTCATTCCATAATGAGTACTCTTCATTTTTTCTCTGTGAATCCCTATGCGAGGACAGGCTGCTAGATGAATTGATTTTTGATGTTTGTTCTGTGAATTTAAACATCCGAAGCCCTCCCGTTTTTATATTTATACTTAGAGCTTAGACTTGATTTTTCATCTGTCAAAAAACGATTTTTTAACATTCTAATATCTAAATAAATTTTTTTTATCTGACTCAAAAAAAGGTTATAGATGGTGATTTAATCAAAATTGCAATTATTTTTTCTGTTATTTTTTATCATTTTTCGGTCGGTAAAGTATGAAAATCGTCCTAATTTACTGATGTGCAAATATTTTTCTAAGTTAGGATTCAAGTGCGATAAAGATCAAGGTTTTTTGAATAAATCGGGACTGATGCTGATATAATTATGAGATTTGATTATTATTATTTTTGAGAAAGCTACATGTCTACAGAAAAAATTAATTTGATGAATTTCTCTCCTAAGGAATTAGGTGAATTTTTTGTATCAATCGGAGAGAAATCATTCAGATCTCAGCAGATCCTTCGCTGGGTGTATCAGTTTGGTGAAACTGATTTTGACAAGATGACCAATCTTAGAAAGGATCTGAGAGCAAAGCTTAAAGAAACATGTGTGATTACAGCTCCTGAAATTGTGAGTGAACAGAAGGCATCTGACGGTACAACCAAGTGGGCACTTGATCTTGGTGACGGTCAGCTGGTTGAAACTGTACTTATTCCTGAAGAAGACAGAAATACTCTATGTATTTCTACACAGGTCGGCTGTCCTGTAAAATGTTCTTTCTGTAGAACTGGTGCTCAGGGATTCAACAGAAATCTGACTGTAAATGAGATTATTGGTCAGGTGTTCCGTGCCTCAACCCGAGTTGGTTTCAGCAACAATCAGGAACAGAAGCCAATTTCCAACGTGGTTATGATGGGAATGGGCGAACCTCTTTTAAACCTTGCCAATGTAACCAAAGTCTGTGAGATTCTGCTTTCTGACTATGCTTTTGCTCTTTCAAAGAGACGTGTTACTGTATCAACCTCAGGTGTAGCTCCTGTAATCAACAAGATAGCCGGTAAGCTTGATGTTGCTCTGGCCCTGTCATTACATGCTCCAAACGATGAGCTTAGAAATGTTCTTGTTCCTTTAAATGAGAAGTATCCTATTGCTGAAGTTCTGGACTCAGTTAGAAACTATCTTGATAAATCGAATGCAAATTGCGGTCGCGTCACAATTGAATATGTTCTTTTAGATCATATAAATGATAGTATAGAACAGGCTGAGGAACTTGTAAGATTATTAAGAACCATTCCTTGCAAGGTAAATCTGATTCCGTTCAATGAGCACGAGAATTCAGAGTACAAGAAACCTTCAAACAGCAGAATCGACAGATTCTATAAGGTTTTATTTGATGCCGGATTTACCGTAATCAAGAGAACCACTCGCGGTGATGAAATATCCGCAGCATGCGGTCAGCTTGCAGGTCAGGTTAAGGATAAGCTGGCAAAGCAGAAGATTGAAGCTAAGACCTGCTAGTAAAGATCTGGTTTCATAAAAAGAATCATATAAGGTTCATATAATCAAGAGTTGTTAACATTGCCCGGCAGGGCTTTACGAATACATTATTTGCACACTAAGAATGAATGGAGGAGTGCCCTGGTTTTAATAAAGAAATAATCAGGCACTGTTACTTGATGAGTCCAAAGAGATTAAAAGCTTCAAGATATAGACATGACAGAACCAGAGGTCAGGCTCATATTCTTAAGGAAAATGAACCACTGATGACCAGTGTTGAAGAAAACAACATTGAGGAACTAAACGAATCAACAAGACTTGAACCTGAATTTGCCAATATCACCTCAGATATTGACACTTCTGGTCCAAAACTAGGTGACATCCTCCCAGAGCTAAAAAAAATGAATAAAGAAATCGAATCAAACACAAATCAGGAAAAGGAAGTAACCGAGGTTGCTTCAGAGGCGGTTTTGAATGTTACTGAACAGTTAGAACCATTAACAGCTGCACCTAAGGAAGAATTTACGGAACCTGAAAGTGTATCTGAGCCAGTTGAAAATGCTCAGAATGAGAAAGCTGAAGAACCTGTGGAAGAACCTGTTGAGGAGGCAAAGTCAGAGTCTGCCGGTGCAGATGATCCTGACAGAGTCCCTGTTTCTACCACCTACTCTGATGACGAGGTTCCAAATCGTCCAGGTGCAATTCTGATGCATGCAAGAGAGATTTTAGGTCTGTCTCAGCGAGAGGTTGCTCATAAGCTGAATCTTAGAGTTAACTCAGTAAGTGACATTGAGCATGATCGATTAAATCAGCTGACTGCAGTTCAGTTCGCTTCTGTTCATATTGCTAACTATGCAAAGCTTGTGAACATTAATCCTGAATTACTTGTTGATATGTATAAGGAAAATGTTCGTGCAAATGTTCAGCTGCAGGAAGAGCAGAAAGCTAAGGCAGCAGCTGAAAAAGGTGAGGACAAGCGCTCAAATAAGAAGAGCTTTAAGCTTCCTCTGATGATTGCTGGTGCTGCCGTACTTGTAATTGCAACTGCAGCTATCACTGCATCAGTAATGTCTAATTCAAACACCAGCACTTCAGGTGCTCTGGTTATTGAGGATACAGTTGAGACCTCTGTAGATTCAGAAGGTACTCTTCTGATGGATACCGAAAACTCCAAGATGAAGACAAATGTAATCGAGGAGGAGCCTATTACTGAGCCTGTTGATATGAATACTCTGATGGCTCAGGAGCAGTCAAAGAATCTTAATTCCGATGAGATTATTGATGCAAAGGCTGGAACTCATACTGCTGTTGAGAAAACCAATACCAATATCTCTCTTAAGGTAAAGGGTGAGGCTGCAAAGAAACTTCAGGCATCAAAGGTAGAGCCAATTGATGATACTGTTGTTCAGGAAGCAAACAGCACCTTAAAGAGTGTTACTCTGAATTCAGCAGAATCTGCTCAGAATGTTAAGGCAGAGACTGAAACTCTTAAGTCTTCAAAGGACAAAGTTCTGACTGCATCTTCTGTAAAGAATACACCTGCAGTACAGGAACAGGCTCCAAAGAGTGTTGAGCCAAAGAAAGAGACTGCAGAAAAGCCTGCTTCAAAGGCAACTCTTTCTGCTTCAACCAGAGATGTTTCATCTTCTGTTCGTCTGAACGGAAAACGCGATCCGTTTGAGTCAATGAATACCGCTACTATCAAGGTTACCGGAGATGTTGCAATCAAGGTTACCGGCAACGGCAAACTTCTGAAGCAGGGTAATTTCTCAAGTGGTGAAACTATTAAGGTAACTGGTATTCCTCCTTTAAAGATCAGCGTATCTGATTCTTCAAAGGTAAGAATTTCATATATGGGTACAAGTGTTGCTGTTCCAAGTGCTCAGCAGGTAAGTTTTGCTCTTCCAACCCGTTAATGAGGTAACGTTTTTTTATTATGGAATGGAAAGCACAACCAATAATCAGACGTAAAAGCCGTCAGATTAAAGTTGGAAATGTATTAGTAGGCGGAGATGCTCCCATCTCCGTTCAGTCAATGACCTCAACCGATACCATGGATGTTGAGGCAACTGTTGCTCAGATTAAAGCTTTAGAGTCCGCAGGTGCGGACATTGTTCGTGTTACAGTACCTACTCTTGCTGCGGTAGATGCCTTTGAGCAGATTGTAAAATCTGTTGAGGTGCCTATTGTTTCTGATATTCATTTTGATTACAGAATTGCAATTGAATGTGCAAAGAAAGGAGCTGCGGCTTTAAGAATCAATCCAGGTAACATTGGTTCTCATGAAAAAATTGAGGCTGTATGTCAGGCTGCAAAGGACCTCGGTCTTCCAATTCGTGTGGGCGTTAATGCCGGTTCTTTAGATAAGGACCTTGTAGAAAAATACGGTGCTCCTTGTCCTGATGCAATGGTTGATGCTGCATTAAGAGCAGCAGAAACTCTCGATCAGCATAACTTCTCCGATTATGCTTTCTCAGTAAAGGCTTCAGAACTGAATCTGTGTGTTGAGGCATATGAGAAGCTGGCTGTTAAGACTGATGCTCCTCTGCATCTTGGTATTACCGAGGCAGGTGGTTTAACTGGCGGTACAGTTTTATCTTCAATTGGTATTTCATGGCTGCTTAAGCAGGGAATTGGTGATACCATTCGTGTTTCTCTGGCAGCAGATCCTGTTGAAGAAATTAAGGTTGGCTGGGCTATTTTAAAGAGTATGCATCTTCGTTCCAGAGGTGTTGATATCGTCGCCTGTCCTACATGCGGTAGACGCGGAATTGATGTGGTAAACACTGTTGCAACTCTTGAGAAGAGACTTTCTGATGTTAAGGGAACATTGAAGCTGGCTGTTATGGGCTGTGTAGTAAATGGTCCTGGTGAGGCTCTTCATTCTGATATTGCTGTCTGCGGTGGAGCAAAGGGCAGATCTCTTATTTATGAAGATGGCGTCCTAATGGGTAAAATTCCTAACGAAGAAGCAATTGATATTATTGAAAAGCGTGTTCGCGAAAGATTAAAAAATAAATAAAGGAAAATAATAAAAAATGGCTGTAATGATTCAAGCTATTAGAGGCATGAATGATCTTCTACCTGAGGATACCTCTGTATGGCAGCAGGTAGAAAAGGTTCTTCGTTCAACCATGAACTCATATGGTTATGATGAAGTACGTATGCCAATTGTTGAGAAGACAAATCTGTTCTGTCGTGCAATTGGTGAAGTTACCGATGTTGTTGAAAAAGAGATGTATTCCTTTGAGGACAGATCAGGCGATAATCTATCTCTAAGACCAGAGGGTACTGCCGGCTGTGTAAGATCCTGTCTTGAGCATAGTCTTATTTATAATCAGGAACAGCGTCTTTGGTACATGGGACCAATGTTCAGACACGAGAGACCTCAAAAGGGCAGATATCGTCAGTTCCACCAGATGGGTGTTGAGGTTTTTGGTCTTAACGGTCCAGATATTGATGCTGAAATCATTTCTTTAACTTATTCTCTGTGGAAGAAATTCGGAATTGAGAATGATCTTGAACTTCAGTTGAATTCATTAGGTTCTGCAGAAGAGCGCGCAGCCTACAGAGAGGAGCTTGTTAAGTTCCTTGAGGCTCACTATGATGACCTTGATGAGGACTGCAAGAGACGTACTCACACCAACCCATTAAGAGTTTTAGATACCAAGGATCCAAAGGTTATTGAGATCCTAAAGGATGCTCCAAAGCTATCTGATTTCTTTGGTGAAGAGACAAAGGCTCATTTTGATTCACTACGAAAGATGCTTGATGGCATGGGAATCAAGTATGTTCTGAATGACAGACTTGTAAGAGGTCTTGATTACTACAATCTGACTGTATTTGAGTGGGTAACCACTGCTTTAGGTGCTCAGGGCACAGTATGTGGCGGCGGCCGTTATGACTCATTAGTTGAGCAGCTTGGCGGTGCACCTACCAAAGCAGTTGGTTTCGGTATCGGTCTTGAAAGACTGATTCTATTACTGACTACCTTAGGCAAGATTAAGGCAGATCCTAGCCTTGATGTTTACGTTGTGGGATCTGGTGAGAATTCTGAGCTTAAGATGCTGGAAGTTTCTTCAATATTAAGAGAAAATCTTCCTTCATACAGAATTAGAAATCACTGCGGTGGCGGTAATTTCAAGAAACAGTTCAAGAAAGCTGATAAGTGTGGCGCCAAGGTTGCTGTGATTATCGGTGAGAATGAGATTGCAAATAATACTGTAACCATAAAAGATATGTTAAATCAGGATGCTCCTCAGGTAGAATATCCTGTTTCTCAGGCTGCAGATGCAATCAAGAAGTTGCTAAATAAATAATAAGGAATAAAAATGGACGTTTTAACAGATGATCATGAGAGAGAGCAAGTTGTCAGAAAATGGTGGTCTGAAAACTGGAAATCTCTTGCTTTAGGTATTGTTATTGCTTTAGGTGGTATGATTGGCTACAGACAGTACCAGAACTATCAGCATGATGAAGCTGCAAGAAAGGCATACGAGCTGAGCACTATTCAGACCAAGCTTTCCTTAAAGCAGGAAAATGCTGTAGCTTTAGCTGAATCATTTATCAAAGAGCACGAAGATCTATACGGTTCATTACTGTCACTGGATCTTGCTGCCATGAATTCTGCAGCAGGTGAATATGACAAGGCTTTGGATAATGCTGTGTTTGCTGTTAAGAACGGCGGTGAACTTGTATCTCCAAATGCAAAGTTTGTTCAGGCACATGTTCTTGCTCAGATGAAGAAGTTTGACGAAGCTGTTTCTCTACTTGAAAGTGTTGAGACCAAGGCCTATGCAGTAGAAAAATATGAAACTTTAGGTGATGTTTACTACTCTAAAGGGGATATGGACAAGGCTCATGATTCTTACTTAAAGGCACTTGAAGTCTGTGAGCAGAAAAAGATTGCTATCAATCCTCTACTACAGATGAAGGCTGATAATCTGATTCACGATGGTGATACTCCAGCTTACAAGAGAGCTCAGGTATTAGCTGAGGAAATCTCAAAATCAGCAGCAGAGATAAAAAAATAATATAGCGATCTGAACAAATTTAAGGCGTCGAGTAATTATGTTAAAAACTAAACTTTTAAAAATGTTTGCTCTTACAGCTTTTGCATTTGCCATTGCCGGCTGTAGTTCAAACAAGGATTTATTTGCTCCTGTTGAGTCTCCTGAAATTGATAATGCTTTCAAGGTAGACCATGTCTGGTCTGTTGGAACTCAGGGCACAGATAGATTCTTTTCACAGCTTGTTCCATGTGTTTATGGAAATTCGATGTATGTTGCAGGTCGTGAAGGAAAAGTTTATGCAATCGACGCTTCTTCCGGCAAGAAAATCTGGACTGTTGATTTAAGCGATGAGAAAGAGAACGATAATAAACGTTCTTCCCGTCTGAATGGTGGTATGTCAGCATCAGGACAGTACGTTGCTGTTGGTTCTGAAAATGGATATATCTATGTGCTGAACCGTCAGAACGGAAGCATTTACTTCAAGTACTATCTGGGACTTGAAGTCCTGACCAGACCAGCTTTCTCAGCAGATGGTACAAAGATCTTTGTTCTTGATGCAAAGGGCTCATTAAATGCCTTTGACCTGCTGAAGAAGGAGAGAATTTGGGTATCAGGTGACAATACCGATAATCTGCATTTACGTTCACAGTCAAAGCCTCTTGCTGTTGGCAATGAGATGGTGATTGTTGGAACTCCAACTGGACGTGTTCTGATGATTAGCCAGCTTGACGGATTTGTTTTAAATCAGGTTGTTGTAGGACAGAACAACGGAAGTTCTGATTTAGACAGAATGTCTGATGTTTCTTCTACACCATTGCTTCTGGGAAATGAGATGTATACAACCGCATATAATGCAGGTTTTGTTGAATACTCATTTGCCAAGAATGCTATTACAGGAAGACTAGCTTATCACTCATCAAAAGATCTTGCCTATGATGACAATTTCTTTGTGATTACCGGTGATAATGGGCATATCTATTGTGTAAGACGTTCAGACAATGTTGAAGTATGGTCAAATACACAGTTGAGCTATAGAAATGTAACTGCTCCAGCAATCTACGGTAACTTTGTGGTTGTAGGTGATCTTGAAGGTTATGTTTACTTTTTAAATCTGAATAACGGAAAGATTCTAACCAAGATTTCTGTATCATCAGATCCGATTTATGTCGCACCACTGGTTGTAGGTAACTCTCTGGTTGTATATTCATCATCTGGTGATGTGGACGTTTTCTGTTTTGATCCGCAGCATATTGTTGTTGCCAAGAAGAACTATACCGATGCGGAAGCCGTTTCTGGAAATGCTGCTGCCTTAATGGCCGCCCAGTCCATGAAACCACAGATTTCTGGTTCAGGTATAACAGAAGAAGCTTTAGAAAAGCGTAGAGCTGAAGCTCGTAAGATTGTTGCTCAGATTGAATCTCAACAGCGTCGAATTGAGGCTGAGTATAGAGAGTATCAGCGTCGTAAGGCTGAATATGAGAAACAAGTTAAAGAGTATGAGCGTAAGAAGCGTGAGGAGTTATCTGGTTTCGGTCTAATGCCAAGTGAAGGTGTTAAGTCTGATTCGGATGTTGAGTTTGTTGAGGATGACTCTAAATAATACTGTTGTGAAACAGCATGATTCATTCTTGATGTGATATGAGGGGCATTGATGCCCCTTAAGTACTTGTAGTA
>ERZ842401.5859-NODE-5859-length-13392-cov-4.235510_pt1 | contig 13392 bp, 3 predicted proteins | sample MGYA00521270_ERZ842401 | MGnify/ENA primary metagenome ERZ842401 (study PRJEB31892, sample SAMEA3878208) | bioreactor metagenome | biome: Moose rumen | place: Sweden | collected 2011-10 | study: EMG produced TPA metagenomics assembly of the PRJEB12797 data set... | reverse complement strand
GCCGCCGTGAGATCCTGAATGCCCGCCGCCGCCATCACCGCAGGGTCGACGTACGGGGTAAACTTCACCTGGTGCCCGTCGCCGGTCGTATGCGAGTCGCCGCGCAGCGCGTAGATGTAGACGATCCTCTTCTCCGTCGAGCCGGCGGGAATGGGAATCGTGACCTCGTTGTCGACGGGAAGGGTCTGCACCGTGTTGGCGGAAGTCGAGAAGCGGACGTAGTTGCCCCAGTCGGTCTTGGTGGCGTCGTCCTCGAACGTCGTCTTGACCGTGATGGTGACGTTGGTTTCAACCGCCTGCGAGAGATAGACGGCGAGCGAAGTCTTGGCCGTCATGTAGTCGTTGTCCGCCGTTATCGTCTTGTCGGCGCACTCGATGATGACGCTCGCGGGAAGCGCCTCGATGCACTTCACGGGAACCGTGATGTAGTCGATGAGCTGGTCGGTGGACGAGGCCGAGTAGTTGAAGTGGTCGTATGCGCTGAGGATGAGGTTGGCCGTGTCGCCCGACGAGTTGGGCTGGGCCTCGACGAGGAACGGAACGGGATCGCCCGAGCCGCCTTCGAACGACACCTTGGCCACCTGGAAAGTGTCCATGGTGCCAGAGGAGTCGATCTGCATCGTGACCGGCGAGACGGTGACGGACCCGGAGGCCTTGACCTTGATCTTGCTCTCGTCGGAGGACCACACGTAGAACGAGCGCTTCTCGTCGGACGGCGCCGTGATCGCGAGACGGGGGCTTATGCCGCCGCCGGTAATCGTCGAGTTCTCGTGGATCGAGCGCCAATAGGCCGCGTCTTCCCAGTCGTTGGAGAAGTCGACAGTCTTGACGTATATCCCGCAATCCTGGAGCGAGTAGTCGGTGACTGGCGAGCGGCCGATGTCGGTTATCGCACGGCCGATCCTCGTGTTGTCGGACGTAAAGGTCCAGCTGCAGTCTGAGATGCTGTTGTTGCTGGAGTCGTAGCGGCTCATCTTCCAGTAGGAGGTGGCCGGGTTGAACACATACTCGCCGTTGCCGATCGCGTCGCTCGCGGGGCCGGCGGCGGTCGCAAGGCGTATTGGCATCGCGAAGTCGCCCGGCTTCGTAGTGTACTTGAAGATGAGCGCCGTCGTGTAGTTGCCCTCGGCCAGCACCGTGTCAAGCTTTGCAAACGTCTGCCTGCCAGAGACGTAGATGCCGATCTGCATCGGGTAGAGGTTCGAGACGACGCTCGGGGAGATAAGTCCGTCGTAGTCGAGGCGCCAGCGGCTGACCGGGGCAGCGCCGTTGAACTCGCGCGCGACGAGGCGGATCTTGAAGTAGACGTCGACGCCCGAGCCAAACGGATCGTCGGGAATCGTCCACGCGCCTCGGTCCACGCCGTACTCGGTGCACGGCACGATGTCGTAGATGTCGCCGTCGGCGGCCTTGGCGAATGGCCCCGCGAATAATCCGAGGGCTGCTGTCAGTGCGAGGGTCGTCAGTTTCTTTTTCATGATTTATTCACCCTTCTCTTTCGAAGATTCCTGTTTGGCCTTTATTGCGTCGTTTTCCTGCATGATGCGGTCGCGGACGAGCGTCTGCGCCTTTATGCGGTTCTTCTGAAATGCGTCTTTCGCGGCCGCCATCTTGGCCTGCGCGGCCTTGAACTCCTCCGAGTCCACGCCCTTCTCCTTCGCCTGCTCGAGCGCGGCCTGCGCCTCGCCGAGCATTTTGGCGATCCCCTTCTGCTCCTGGCGGAGGTCGTCGAGCTGCTTGAGATACGCTGGGTCGTGCATCCGCGCGTATTGCGTGTCGTACGGATCGGCGGGCTGCTCCGCGGCGAACTTGCCGCGGAGGCACACCAGGGCCACCAACGCGGCAATCGCGAGCAGCGCGGCGCCTATCGCCGCGGGCAGCAGCCATTTCGGCTTCTTGCTGTCTTTCATTTCGTCAGTCGCCATAGTAGCTGTCCTCCTGCAACTGCTCCACGCCAATAGGCGGAAGTCTCGTATCGATCATCCAGAAGAATACGACGGGGCAGTAGCCGTGCTTGTCCCACCAGCGCTTCCAGCCGGCGTTGTAGCCGACCGAGAGCGGCGAATACGGGTCGTAGACCTCGATCTTCGAGAGCCCTTCGGCGCTGAACGAGTTCTCGTTGAACACGAAGTGCCTCAGGGGGACCTTGTTGTCGACGTTTTCGAACGACGTGTAGCCGTTCATGAGCATGCCCGTGATCTTGAACGTGACGCTGTCCCAGTCGTCCGTCGCAGACACGTAGTAGCGAGAGTTCTCGCCCGGCTTCAGCCCGCGCAGAACGTACGGCGTCCAGTGCGTCGTGAAGTCGTGGATGCCGCGCGGGTACGTGGGCGCCGCAACCGTCGCGTTCTCGTTCGAGATCATCATGTAGACGTTCACGCGGCGGTTCGTCATGATGACCGAGCTTTCGCCGATGGTCCGCGTCACGACGTGCTCTACGCCGTGCGGATCGACGGTTATGCCGCCGATGAGCGAGAGGTTGCCGATCGTGGGATCCATGTCGAGCCAGTACATCTCCCTCAGCGTCAGGTTCGTCACGACTTCGCGGGTCCACCACGAGCGGTAGTTCGCGAGCTTTATGTCGCCCGACTCCACGTCCGCGAACGAATTGCCGTAGAGGTCCTTGCCGCCCTCGAGCCAGTTGATGATCGCGTCGCGGTATGGATCGTCCTCGGGAACGCCCCAGTCGGTGCCTAATTTCGGGTTGAGCACAGCCGAAGCCACGACCGTCACGTTGTTGGAGATTCCCTTCGCGACGTTGGAAAGCGTATACTCGAAGGGCTGCGTCGCCTTGGTCTGCACCGCCTTGTCGATCAGCGAGACCGTCCCTGTCCTCACCGAGCCGAGCACGTACCACGGGTCGACCCTGTAGATGACGTTAGTGCCGACGGGGTTGTTCTTCGTTACGATCGCGGAGAAAATGCCGTTCGTGAAGTTCGAGCCATCCATGGACTGCGTGATGTGGTCGCCTGTCACGGTGAAGTAGACGAGAATCTCCTCGCCCGCCGGCACCGGATGGTTGGGGTCGATGACCTGGCCTATGTTACGGCCGCCGGGCGTCATCTTGACGGCCGTCGTCCAGTCGTTCTCGGGCTCCTCCATGCCGTTGTGCCCGAAGTTCTGGATCACGCTGAGGGAGTTGCTCGCGCCGCCGTAGTCGTAGCCGGGGATCGGAATCGTGCTCTGCTGGAGCTTGTTCGTCGCGAAGTCGCGCATCTCCCTGAGGTAGTCGGGCGACTCGATCTCGAGCGACTCGAGGTAGTTCGTGCCTTCGACGATGATTTCGTGTTCGATGATGCCGCTTGTGCGGACGAGCTGGAAGACCATCGGGTCGTAGTAGCTGATGACGCCGTCGGACGTGAACTCAAGCGTCGGGTTGTCGACGCCCCACACGGCGTCGAGAGTGCCGTCCGACTTCTTGAGCCGTCCGCTCGACCGCGACAGGGGGCTGCCGATCACGCGGAAGACCATGTTGACCTCGGCGTCCTCGGACGACATCTGCTTCGTGCCCGCGAGTCCACCGCTGCCGAACCTTGCGAGAACATTGGTGTAGATGAGGTTGTTGCCCATGCTCGGCTCGAGGAGGCGCACCTGCCAGCCGGAGACATCGGCCTCAGGCGGATGGGCGATTTCGACGAACTGGCAGTTCTCGTCGGAGTTGCTCCAGTTCTTGAACTCGCCGAAGATGTTGACCTCGTTGATCCACGCCCAGCCCGGAGCCACGTTGTCGAGGATGTTGTACGCCGCGAAGTCGCCGTTCCGGCCGTATTCGGCGTTGAGGTCGAGCGGCTTGTACCAGTCGGGGATCTGCCAGTCGGTCGCCGAGAGCCAGTTCGTCATCGGGACGGTCGGGTTCTCCTTCGTGTAGAACACGACCTCGAGCATGTACTGCACGCGGGTCGGCGCCACGATCGACATCGGCACGACGGCGTCAGGGCTCGTGCGCATGCTCGAACGATAGACGTAGCGGTCCTCCTCGGTCTCGAGCGCGCGGGAAAGCCACGCGGAATTGGCTTTTGGGTTGTCCTTCCAGTTTTCGAAGCCCCATGGCGAGATGTCCGCGTACCAGTACAGCTTGACGCGCGGCGTGTGGGAGAAGTCGATGTCCGATGCGAGCTGGGCGCCGTAGATTTCGCACTGCACACCCCACGACTCCTCGCAGAGCGGCTGCTCGCCGGCGCTCGGGACGTTCGGCACCTCGCCGAGCCCCGACATGTCGTGCCTGAAGCAGCCGACGTTCTTGAAGCCCATCCTGGCGTCTATGGCTTCGCTGACGAATATTTCGTCAAGGAGGACGCGCGGCGGCGGGTCGTAGGCGCCGTCGGGAAGCCCGTTGCCGCCGCCTGCGGCGGTCTCCATGACGCCGTCGACGCCCGCGACGGCGAGGCGGAACGCCTTGTAGCGCGAATCCATCTTGCAGCTGTAGGTCTCGTACCAGTCGTTCGACACCATGAACACACCGTTGTCGATCCTGTCCCACGTGCCCTCGTCCGTCTCGGAGGCGTTCCTCGACCCGTAGATCGTGACCGTGGCCGTCGGGTCGGACGACGAGTACTTGCGGGCCTTGAACGAGACTTCGCCCACGATGTTCGATGTGAACGTCGGCGTCTGGATGAACGGCTTGTGCTGGATGTACGACTCGCGGTCACGGTAGTCGATCTTGGAAATTTGGCAGTTATCGCCGTCGACCGAGTTGTTAAGCGCGACCGAGAGGCCCGCCCCGCCGACATCCGTCGAAAAGTCGCCAAGGAACATCTTCTTCTCGCTATCCTCGTCACCGCCTACTGTGCGCAGGTTCCAGCCCCACCAGCTGTGGACGTCCACGGCGGGCTCGTCACTGCAGGAGATCGAGGTTATCGTCACGTCGCCGAACCTGCTTGTGTTCGTCTCGTTCTCGACCGAAGCAATCACGTTTGTGTTTACGATGATGCGCATCGCGCCCGCGACGTCATGGAGCCCAAGGTAGGTGTTGAGGATGCCCGACTTGCGCTGCGTCGCCGTCATCGCCCCGAAGTTGTAATTCGTGATCGTCGTCCAAATGGATGATTCATGGTGCGAGTCGTAACTGTCGATCGACGTGTAGTCGACGCCGTTCGTCGCAATCTGCAGCGTCAGGACGGCGTTCTCCTGGGCGTTCGCGTAGCCGATGGAGATCATGCCGAGGCCCTTGCCGCGGACGTAGCCCGTATTGTCGTCCGAGAAGCCGTCCATCAGCGGCGAGCGTATCGACGACGGCTCGTCGATCTTCGCGCGCTTGGCGCTAAGGAGCACGGTATGGTTCGTAACCCAGGCCGAGGTGAAGACGAAGTTGGTGTGCCCGATCGCCTTGTTGCGGTGCTGGGCGTCCGCCCACGCCGGGAGAAGCGGCCACACGTCGTCGTCGTCCCAGTTTCCGCCGCGCCACTGCCTCAGCTGCACCGAGTCGACGACGATGTCGGAAATGCCGTTGCCAACGGCAAACCTGACGGAGCAGTCCTTCGTCGTGTATAACGGGATGTTGAATGGCGCGCCGCCAAAGCCGTTAATCTCAATTGTCCTGTACGGCGTGGAGCCCCAGTCGCCGCGGCCGGCCGTGCCGAGGTATATCTGGAGATCCTGCGCAGGCGCAGCGCCAATGACGGCGCCGATGGCGGAGGCAGTCGTGTCCGTAAACTCCACCTTGTTCCGTTCGGGGACGATGTTCCAGCCAGGATAGTCTGGGTCGTCCACCTTGTCGGCGGCGACGCACTCCCTGATGTCCTTCAGGTCTTTGACCTGGGCGAGGTTGGAATCCTCGTAAGTGTCCTTTGTCTTGCCAGAGCCCGGGGGAACAAGCTGTACGGTATGCGAGAATTGGGGGCGCGCAAAAACGCCTGGGCAGTTGGCAGAGAGCACGCCATACGAGCCCTTCGCCAGGCGCTTCGAGCCGGTGTCCTTGAAGCAGACACCAAGCCAGTTTGCCGATGCAGTCGCCTTGCTGAGCGGAGAGTCGCCAAGCTTAGTCCCCGCCCTGCGGATGCCCGCGGCGACCCAGGTGCAATTGTTCGGAACGTCGTTCGAGACCGAAATGAACAGCGGGGCGAACTTGTTGTTGTCGTTGTTCGCAAGCGCCGTCACAGTATTTGCGTCGAACACCGTGTTCGTCTTCGCTATTATCAGTTCTGGCTCCTTTACGCCCTTTATGACGTTCCACCTGTAGAGGCAGAGCCGCTGGCCGCGCTTCTCGCTGTTGCTGTAGTTGCCGAGCCATTCCCACCTCGCCTCGTAACAGCCCTTGTTCGGCAGGTAGTTGGCAACGATCGAAAGCGAGGCATTGCCCCTGAAGTCTTTGTTGCTGTTCCGATCAAACGCCGTTCGCGCCATGAACGTGTAGTTCTGGAGGTTGAGCATGCCCTCGTCGCCGCCGAAATAGTAGGCGAAATCGTCAAACTGGATGTCCTGTGCGAGTCGTGCGTTGAACGTGACCGCCTCGAGGCCTCGCGGCGCCCTGTCCTTGTCGGTGAACTGCAAGTAGCCCTGCCCGTATCCACCCATCTGCAGGGCGACACCGGCGTTCTCCCGGTCATCGCGGTACTTCTGCGCGATCCACATGCCCTGGCCAACGTCCCAAAGACCGTTCGTCTCGCTCGCGAACGTCTCGTACGTCTTGCGGCCGAGCATGCTCTGTGACCTTATGTCTGGAAGTCCCGTCGGGAACGTCCACGTTTCGTTCGTCGCCGGCATCGTGCCCCAGTCCAGGAAGTCCTCGCTGAACGTCTGCTTCGACGGCGAGACGCCGATCTTGTAGGCGTTGGTCGTAGACGTGCCGACGAAGATCTTGGACACCGTATTCCCGTTCTTGTCCTGTCCCTTGCGGTCAAGCGCGTCGCTCCAGCCGTTTGCGTTCTGGTAGTCGGCGTGGACTACCGTCAGCGCCTTCGACGTATCGTCTATCTGGAACATGACGTATCCCGTCACGGCGTCGAGGGTGAGCGTAGACCAGCTGCCCTCGCCGCCGGGCACGAGCGAATCGCTGACGGGGAACTTGGGATCGTCCGTCTTGCAGTTGAAGTAGTTTGTCGTCGCGGCATATTCGGCGAAGGGCTCCGTCTGCTCGTCAAGGGCCTCGATGTGGTACTTTATCGTGCCGGTCTGGTTTTCCTTAGTCTGGACGAAGCCGCGCCAGACATGGTCCTCGGCAAGCGCCATGTGGATGCGCTCTTCCGCGGCGGAACTGCCGCGGCTGTAGACGATGTCGAAGCCCGCATAGTCGCTCTTCCCGTCGCGCAGGCGGAAGAACCAGTGGGTGCCGCCGCTCAGGAGCGTAGCGCCGTCGAGCTTGTTCGTGAGGGTGCCGCGCTCCTCGGTGTAGTTGATCGAGGCGTTGCTCGCGCCCGAGTAGTCGACGTATTTGTAGAACGGCGCCTGGAGCTTGTAGTCGAACCAGTATTCTACGTCGCCAACGCGTCCCGGGAGGTCGAGGGCCGAAAGCGCCTTGAAGCCATCGCTCGGGTTGAGGACGACTGTCCGCCAGTCGGTTTCCTGCTGGTTTAGGTAGCGCCAGCGGTAGTGCATCGTCGCAGACGAGAAGAACGTGCTCGTGTCGGGCGTCGAACCGTCGCCGACGTTCAAGGTGTACACAGGCGTTGCGCGGGCTATCAGGTCCGCATCTGCGCTGGACGGATAGGGCGTGCTCGTCGCGAGCTCCCAGCCAAGCACCTGCGAGCCCTTCTTTTCCGCATCGTAGTGGCCAGCCGACACCAGATCTCCGCGCATCGCAGGAATCGAGGCGATGATGTTGTCAAGGAGGATAAAGGAGGAGCCGTCTTCGGGGTATCCGTCGTCTTTCGACGTACGGCGAATTCTAAAGCGGACGGGCCACGCAATGTCGAGCGGAACGACAACGCGGTAGAAGTTGTCCATCGTGCCGCCATGCGCCACCGAAAGCACGAGCTCGTTCGTCTTTGACTCTTCGACAAAGTTTGCCGTGCCATCGCGCTTAAATGGAATCATTTCAGCGACGACCCATTGACCCTCAAGATTGCCATAGTAATTTGTTGTTACCGTGATTACTTCTTGCTCCTCGATCACGTTTGTAATCGTATTGATCACAATGCTGTTCGCGTCCGTCGGCTCTAGCCCGTAAACAGTATTCGTCGCTATTTCAACGACAAGCTTGTAGTTGTCATAGTCTTCTCCGGTTCGGCACCAGCCATTTACGGCATCAAAGTAAATCGTGCCAATGCCGTTTGTGAAGCAAGACGAATAAACAACGGCGTCAGTCGTGTTCTGCATCACAAGTTGGCCGACGGTGGAACGTTGAGTTGCACGTTGCGTAGCATTGTGCTCTGTAATTCGCTTAGAATAGGTAGGCGTATAGGGAAGATAATTCTGAAATGGGTCAAGAGTTGCAGATGAAGCATTGGACTTCGGGAATGTATTGCCATGACGACACGACACAAGATGCCAAAGACGCCGCTTATCGACCGCATATAGCAGAGATTCCGTACCATTTTGCAGGTTGAAGCTTGTCACCGCAGGTGTATCAAGATTCACATGATGCCAGTACGTTAAAGTAGTTCCATTATTTGCTCCCGCATTGTCAGCATCATACCAACCTTGGTAATCAATATCTGGATGGCCAGATTCGCCAATATGGTTATTCATCAGTAGAACTCGCCCAGAATCGCCGCCGTTGCCGACGATGTCGCCGTATGGCTTGCTTTCGGTAACTTTTATGTCGAAAATCTTTTCGATGCGCTTGTAGCCGTTTGTATCGGCCTGAGTAAAGACTACACGGTAGTTGCCGGCATTTGTCAGGGCACTGAGCGAATCGTACGTTTCGTTTTGGTCGTATAGCGAGTATATGTAGTTTGTAACCGTGCCGTAGCAGAGTTGACCGATGGTTGCGATCTCGTTGGTGCGTATATTCCCTGCCGCGTCCACGTTCTTCTTGGGATCGACATCCCACGAAAGCATGTCAGGATATTTCAGCCTCGGCTCATCTACCCAGTAGTCTACCTTTAGGCCGTCGAGATAGACCACCCCGTTAGTAACCATCGTCGAATCGCTCTGGTACGTGTACTCGGCGGAGATCAACCCATCGTCCAGGGCCTCGGCGCGGATGCGGAACTCGTCCATCGCACCGTTGATGTTGCTGTCGCTACTTGCCGCGGCAAGTCCGCCGATGCCGAGCAGACCCGTCGTGCCGTTGTGGAATCCGGCGGTCATGTTGCGTGTCCAAAGCAGCTTTTCGCCGTTGATATACCAGTAGAAGACGTTTGGCGTATACACGACATCGTTGCGAACCCACTTGTCTGAACCGGATCTTGTCATGGCGCTGGCATCTGTTATCGTATAACGCCCTGACGCTTCGCCGAAACATTCGATGAACTGTGTCGCGCTGGATGTAAGCCCTCCGTTGATGCACAGTGCGTACCCCGCATCCTCAAGCCTGCTCCGGCGCGAGAAGAGATACTGGGCGGGCGTTCCATGCGTTGTCGAATTGTACTTCGTATAGAAGCTCACCGTGAAGGCTCCGCCAGTCACGGCATTTACCGCATCGCTTGCCGTCGCAAGGATCAGCGGCTCACCTGTCTGGCTGGCCGAGAGCGCACCGCCGAGAATGCCGTCGACGGACGTTGTTCTGTTGCCGATTCTTCCTGTCGATGCGCCAACGGCAGAATCATTTGCATCCGTCATATGCCATACGCCTACATAATCGCTCCAGACGTCGGTCGGCGTATTTGCGGGTGCTATCTGCCCGTCGCGGAGGTTCCAGTACATCTTGACGGTTATTCCCTCGGTCGGGAGCGTCGGGAGCTTAAGCCAGACGACCGACTCGCCTGATTCGTCCCATGTGTCGACATCATAAGGCAGCAGGTTGCCGAATTCATCGACAAACACCAGCCTTGAGGAATCGGCGTCGCTGTAGTAGAAGCCCCTCATGCGCGCTTCCGAAATCCGCACAGGCACGACGAAGTTGGTGAGACTTGTCGTCGTCCCCTTGATTGTTATGTCTGTCCAGTTGCGGAAGAGCGTCCCAGGGTCCTTCCACATTACGAAAGTCGTCGTCCCAGTAGCGGCAGTCCAATTTCCCGTCGCAGGTATCACCGCGCGGAGGATCCACGTTCCGGCCTCTGTTATGTCGTCCGTGTCGGTAGTCCAGCCGGTGATGGATGCAGGATCGTCGCCAAAGCCGTAAGAGTATTCCGCCTTATCGTCACCCCATGCCGCCTTGATCTTTGGCTTGTTTGCCTTCGTCCCGATGCGCCACCCCACCAACGAGAGCGAAGTTATCGCATTTACCGCAGGGGTGATTTCCCATGTCGCCTCATACGGATCGGCCGATCGAGGATCGGTGTCCCAGACGTAGTTTTCCGCATCGTCGTTGCCAAGAAGCTCGAACGTAAAAGGATGTGAGCCGCCAGCCGTCGCATTCGTCTCGCCGGCCGTCAATTTGTAGCGGGCGTAGTCAAGCGACGAGAAGCCCTGCTTTTCGGTACCGTCGTAGGCAAGCCCCGTATTTGGCATGGGCCGCGTAACGACAATCTGGGCAATCGTCCACGATCCCAAGGCTTCCGTCGAATCGTCGGCCCATACCACATTGCCAACATGTTCACTCTTAATTGAAATATTGTAGTTGTACACACCGGCGTTCGTGGCGTTTGTCGCACTCCCCGAGGAAAGCTCGCAATACTTGGCAGAGTCGGCGCCGATTACAACGCCAACCTGATTCGTCCCGCCATAGACAAGATCGGTGGCAACCGTTGGCATATCAAGTTTGAGCTGGACAATCTTCCACGTCACTTCACGCGCTTCGCTGCCGCCATTGTCCTTCCACTCAAATTTTGTCGCCGGCTTGACAAAGAACGAGTAATTACCAGCAGCCGTCTCATTCGTCTTGCCGCTCACATACTCGTATGCAAAGCCACAAGATACGGATATATTATCACCTGTATAAGTGAGATCATTGATGGTCGGAACGTCAACCTTGACTTCATTTGCATCGGTTATGCGGACGATAACGACACCGCTGCCACCATTCGCACCAGCCGTTGTCAGTGTGCCACCACCACCGCCACCACCAGTATTCGCAGTGCCAATGCCCGCATTCAGACCAGTTCCGCCACCAGCACCGCCGCCACCCATACCACCAGCACCGATGGTTTCTGCTGAGCCGCCCTTAGTTCCACCACCGCCGCCACCGGCATAGTAGAGCGCATCTCCAGTAATATCGTTCTGGAGGCCGACACCGCCAACACCACCAACATTTACAGCAGTGCCGTCGCCACCCACACCACCAGCGCCACCGCCACCACCAGCCGTGCGCCCCTGACTACCTGCACCACCATTATTACCCTGACCCGTTGTGCAAGTGCCACCAACATGATTAACGGCCGATGAAACATACTCGCGTGAGCCACCACCTCCCGATCCAAGATTGGCCCCACCAACGCCATCGCTTTCCGCGCCGCCGCCGCCGCCGCCAAACGCTTCGAATAGCGTCTCGGTCGACGATTTGAAAAGTGACGATTGACCATTGCCACCCGCTACCTTGCTTTCCGCCGCGGCTGCAATGCCACCTTTTCCGACAACGGCGGTGTAAACCCCACCTGTCAATGTAACAGACGAATCGTACAGATATCCTCCTGCGCCGCCGCCGCCGCCAGCACCACGATTATTGCCACTGCCTCCGCCACTACCGCCAGCGCCACCACCACCGACAAGAAGTATGCGGGCGTTGGCCCTGACAGTGTCGCCGATGGTAAGCGAACCGGCAGTAGAAGTATCGGTAAACTTGAGAACGAGGTGATCGTAGGCGGCCGCCGATGCCGTGGTGCCGTCGGCCTTGAGGTAGATTACTGTCGGATTGCCAGCCCAGGAGACCTTGCCGGCGTTGACGAGCCCACGCACATCCGCGCGCGCGGCAAGCGAGAACGACAATGCAAAAACAGACGAAAGAGGAGTGATGACGGCGGCGATAGCATGCACAACGCCACGCGCGGTCACGCTTGTGCGCGTGCGCGTACGCAGCTTCGCGAGCGTCCGCGAGGACGCCGCGACTCTCGCTGTGCGGCCCATCATTTTTTCTTCAGTTTCGTTTTCTCGACACCTTTTTCACACAATGTTTTCAAGCCCTTTACAGCTTGTCGACAGATTAGTGCACAGGCAAACATTTCACTTCGAGAACATCGAAGAGACTATTCGCCTATGTCCAATCGTTGCAATTATACCACAAAACCCTTTGCGTGGGGGAAATTTTTTAGGGTGGTGGTTAGGGAGTTGCACGCGGCACGCTACCATTGGTTTTGTTTTAGGGTCACTTTTAGGGTCACTTAGGGTCTATTAGAGTCATTTAGGGTCACGGTAGCGTCTCAAGACCCTACCCGACCCTACTCGACTCTACCCGACCCTACTCGACTCTACCCGCCCCTACTCGACTCTACCCGCCCCTACCAGACTCTAAAAGACCCTATCAGACTCTAAAAGACCCTATCAGACTCTATCAGTCAGACCCTACCAGACTCTAAAAGACCCTATCAGACTCTAAAAGACCCTAATACCCATAAATCCTCTTGACCTCCATGATCTTCCTCGCCCGCTCCCTGTTGACCTCCATCATCGAGAGCCCATCAGTCTTAACATCCACCTTGCAATCAAAGCAGCGCCACTTATACTCCAAGACTCCATTACTACTCGTCGTCCCGTCACTCATAAGCTTGCCGCATTTAGGGCACTTCACGCCATAGCTCTTCGCCTCCTTCATCGCCGCGTCACGATTTTTTGCTGCCGCCTCCTTGGCCGCCGGCTTCATCCGACCACGCAAGTCGCCAGACTCCTTAAACTGCTTCTCTAACGCCTCAAGTTGGCGATGGAGAAGGTAGTCTTCCTGCTTTAGCAGCACAATTGCCATATTGGCGACCACTTCACCATCCCTCTGCTCGGCGATGGCGAGATAGGGGGCGGAGTCGAGATGCTCCTTTGCGAAGTTGCGGAGCCATGTGATTTCTTTTCCATTCTTATTCCACTGCCTAAGTCGCCGAGTGCGGAGGTAGTCCTCGAAGTCAGTCAGAAGTTCCTTTAGAGAGGCCTTGGCGACATTGACGAGCTTGATTTCGGTTTCGGCGTTGGTGGAGGAGGCGGCGACGCCTTCGGCGATGTTTTGTTTGCCGCTGCGGGCGGCCTGGATCATTTGATCGACGGTGCGGTCGCCTTTAGTGAGATATTTTTGGCAGAAGTGGTAGGTTAGGTCGAAGATGACTGTTGCTTTTTTAAAGGTCAGGAGTTCCTTATAGTTGCCTCGATTTTTCAAGATGATGTTCATTAGGACAGTTCCTTTTTTTAGGGTCAGTTAGGGTCGATTAGGGTCAGTTAGAGTCGATTAGAGGTGGGTCGAGGTAGGTAGAGGCGGTTGGTGTTGGGGTTAGATGC
>ERZ842401.5858-NODE-5858-length-13393-cov-4.901410_pt1 | contig 13393 bp, 13 predicted proteins | sample MGYA00521270_ERZ842401 | MGnify/ENA primary metagenome ERZ842401 (study PRJEB31892, sample SAMEA3878208) | bioreactor metagenome | biome: Moose rumen | place: Sweden | collected 2011-10 | study: EMG produced TPA metagenomics assembly of the PRJEB12797 data set... | reverse complement strand
CTTTTGTGGCTGCTATTATTTTGATGGCTGCGCCAACCCTGCCAAATGTTGACTTGGTGCGCTGTAGGTAATTTTGATCAGAATTTATTTCCCCCCCACTAAAGCTGTGGGTAGTTTTCAAGGCGCATACCCTAAAACCACAGCAAAATATAAATCCTGCACCCGACTGCACCAACCTTGTAAACGAGTTTTAGTGCGTTTTACCGCAAAATTTTTTAAAACGGTTTTCTTGCCTCTTGCTTCTTGCCTCTTGCCTCTTTTTTGGACAACTGTCGCATTTTTGTTTAAACGCTTTAGGGTATTAAATAAAAATTTACAAAAGTATTTTTGAAAAAACCGTTACAGAATGTGAAAAATGTGTTATACTTGTAGCAGCGATAAAATCATCAGCTTGGGAGGGCTTGATATGAACAGACCTTATATTTTGTATTGTGACTCCACCTGCGACCTTAACAGCGATGTGCTGGCTAAAATGGACGCTAAAATATTACAGCTGGTTTTTGAGGTGGACGGCGAGAGCTTTACTAACGACAATATCTCAATGCAGGAGTTTTATAAGCGCATGAGAGCCGGTGCGACCACCAAAACATCGCAGATATCCACAGGCGTGTATATAGATGTCTGGGAGGAGGAGCTGAAAAAAGGCTATGATATCCTCTATCTGGCGTTTTCCTCGGGGCTCAGCGGCAGCTACAGCAGCTCACTGATAGCAAGAGATACCCTGCTTGAAAAATATCCCGATGCAAAGATAAGGATAGTTGACTCGCTGTGCGCTTCCTCGGGCGAGGGTCTGCTGCTTTATTATGCCGAGAAGAAAAAGCGTGAGGGCATGGATATCGACCGCCTGGCTGACTGGCTGGAGGTGACAAGATACCACCTTTGCCACGTGTTTACGGTAGATGACCTTAAATATCTTTTCAGGGGCGGCAGAGTTTCAAGAGCGGCTGCCATTGCAGGAACTGTTATGAACATAAAGCCCGTGCTCAATGTGGATAACGACGGTCATCTTATCCCCCAGGGCAAGGTTAGGGGCAGAAAGCAGTCTATCAACAAGCTGGGCGAGATGATAAAGGAACGCAAGGGCGATCATGAGAACAAGGTGGTGGCACTCAGCCACGGCGACTGTATCGAGGACGCTGAGTATGCCGTTAAGATGATGAAGGATATATTTGGCAAGGATACCGAGGTGATAGTCAATTACACGGGTCCCGTTATCGGCGCCCACTCGGGTCCCGGCACACTGGCGCTGTTCTTTATGGGAGAGTACAGGTAAATGGTTTGATAACAAGGGGAGAGGTCCGTGCTTCGGGCTTCTTCTTTTTTTAGAGGCAAGAGGTAAGAAGCAAGAGGCAAGAAGTGCGGAAATTTCATTTTGTTTATTTTGAATGATATAGTCGTATGAACAGGTGCGACCGCAGGGAATTTTATGTGCATAGTGTATGCTCGCCGCCAGCGGGGGAATATACAAAAAGGCGATGTTTTATCAAAATCGTTTTCTCTGAGCAAGAGGCAAGAAGTGCGTGCCCGAAAAAAAGGATAGCAAAAATTGATTTCCATGGTTTTTTTGTGAAAATTTATTGACTTAAAGGCGGTTTTGTGGTATGATTATAAGTGGCATATTATAGTTGTTCACAGTGGGGTGAACGGATAACGGAGGTAATAAAACATGGCAATATTCAAGCTTAAACCTGCTTTCAAGGACTATCTCTGGGGCGGCACAAGGCTCAGGGACGAGTACGGCAAGGACTGTGATTATGATAAGGTGGCTGAGAGCTGGGAGCTTTCATGCCATAAGGACGGCGCAAGCGTTGTTGACGGCGGCGAGTTTTCGGGGCTGACGCTGGCTGAGTATATAGAAAAGGCAGGCAAAGAGGTGCTTGGCACAAACTGCCGGCGCTTTGAGGAGTTCCCCATACTTATAAAGCTTATCGACGCTAAGGATAACCTGTCGGTGCAGGTACACCCCGATAATGAGTATGCACAAAGAGTCGAGGGGGAGTACGGCAAGACCGAGATGTGGTATGTGGTGGACTGTGACGAGGGGGCAGAGCTGCTCTACGGCTTCAAGCACGAGATATCAAAGGACGAGTTTGCCGAGAGGATAGCAAATAATACTCTGCTGGAGGTAACAAATAACGTGCCTGTTCACAAGGGCGATGTTTTCTTTATCCGCTCGGGAACGCTCCACGCTATCGGCAAGGGTATTCTTATTGCCGAGATACAGCAGAACTCAAATACCACCTACCGTATATATGACTACGGCAGAGTGGGCAAGGACGGCAAGCCCAGAGAGCTGCACGTTGAAAAGGCTAAGGACGTGACCAGGCTGGCACCTGCACAGCAGTACCCCGATACTCCCGTGGAGGAGCATGAGGGCTACAGCTCAAAGCTCATGGCAAGCTGCGAGTATTTCACTACCTATGTGCTGGATATCAAGGACAAGGCTGAGCTGAAAGCAGACGGCAGCAGCTTCAAGCACCTGCTTATCCTGGAGGGCAGCGGCAGGGTAGTCGGTGAGGACACTGTTGAGTTCAAAAAGGGCGACAGCATTTTTATAAGCGCCGACGCAGGCAGCTTTACTGTTGAGGGCAGCGCAAAGGCAGTGCTCTCAGAGGTGTGATAAGAGGTGGGCAATATGAATAAAAAGACCATACTTACTATCATCAGCCCTGCCATCGCAGCTGTGGCATATATCGCAGCTATGCTGACGGCAGACAATAAAAATCTGAAACGCACATTTTCGGCAATGGCAGGCTTTATGACAGGGCAGCTCTGCGTCGAGATATTCAGATATATTACCGAAAAAGAGGAAGCGGAGGAATAAAAATGAAGTATTACATAGGTATCGACCTGGGCGGCACCAACATAAAGGCAGGCGTTGTCAGCGAGGAGTTTGAGATAGTCGCAAAGGCGACCTGCAAGACCAATCTGCCAAGACCTGCCGAGGAGATATGCGCAGATATGGCTAAGGTGGCTCTTGAAGCTGTGGAGAACGCAGGGCTCAGCCTTGACGATATCGAGAGCGTTGGTATAGGCACCCCGGGTACGGCAAATTCCGAAACGGGTATAATCGAGTATTCAAACAACCTGGGCTTTCTCAACTTCCCTGTGGTAAAGCTTATGAGAACGCACATCGACAAGCCCTGCTATGTTGAGAATGACGCCAATGCTGCGGCTTACGGCGAGTTTGTGGCAGGCGCTGCAAAGGGAGCTAACGATGCGGTGTGCATAACCCTTGGCACAGGCGTCGGCGGCGGTATAATCATCAATAAAAAGATATACTCGGGCTTTAACTTTGCAGGGGCTGAGATAGGTCATACAGTGATCGACCCCAACGGTCCCGAGTGTACCTGCGGCAGAAAGGGCTGCTTTGAGGTATTCTCCTCGGCTACGGGTCTTGTTAGAATGACCAGAGAGGCTATGCTGGAGGATAAGTCATCGGTAATGTGGAAGATGAATGAGGAGGACGGCAAGGTATCTGCCAGAACAGCCTTTAACGCTATGAGAGCAGGCGACAGGTCGGGCAAGGAGGTAGTTGATAAGTATATCAGGTATCTTGCCTGCGGTATCACCAACACCATAAATATTTTCCAGCCAGATGTGCTCTGCATAGGCGGCGGCGTGTGCAATGAGGGCGACCCCCTGCTTTTGCCCCTTAAAGAGCTGGTGGCAAAGGAGATATACACCAAGAACAGCGAGAAAAACACCGAGATAGTTATTGCAAAGCTTGGCAATGATGCAGGCATAATCGGTGCTGCGTTCTTAGGTCTGTCTCATAAATAAGGGGGAGCTTGATATGGGACTTTTAGACGGACTTTTAAAAGACGTTGCCAAGGCGGTCATCGGCGAGAAGGGGGAGAATATCACCGAGCAGAAGCTCAGGGAGAACAAGACCTTTAACAGCATGGAGCAGTGGGCGCAAAAGGCAGACAGACAGGCAGAGGCGGACGCTGCCCATTATGCGAATGAGGGCAGTGGGGCAAGCAGCCAGCCTGCACCCGTCAGCGCTGTCAGCGGTAATGGCAGGTATGACGCACCTGCTGCGCCTAAGCCTGAGTATGAGTATAAGACCACCGAATACGGCGATGACAGCAAGTATGAGATAAGCTTTAAGATAAGCGGCGATTTTATCGACTTTGATACGGGAGCGGCAGAGGTGCCTGTGGCTTTCCAGTACGCCCCCGACTCAGACCCCGATACCTTTGAGTCCGACCTGAACGAGCCTATAATTCTCATAGAGGACTATAACTCCAGAATGGGGTACGGCGCAGAGTTTAAGAATACGGGCAGCATAAACGGCGCATGGGGAGTGACCCCTTTGAGCGGCAGATTTTACGTAAAGGGCTTTGCAAAGCTCACCATGTATGACGGCAAGATAATTTACTTTTATGCCTTTGACCGTGTGGATTACTGGAAGGACTCGCTTTTGTATGTGAGGTATGACCCGAAGATACAGGGAACTTCGCTGGAAGCTCAGCTGGTGGCTGCCCTTGACAGGATAGCCGAGACCTATACCGAAACGCTCATAGGCAGCGGCAATGACTGATATGGGGTAAAGCCCCCAACGAGGACATAGCTATGAAAAAGAAGATAAAGACCCAGCGCATAGGCGCAGCGGTAATGCTGGTGCTGGGCTTGGCGGCGCTGATATTCGGGCTTGCCGTTAGGGCAGGTGTTGATAACAGAAAGGATATATCGCAGCTGAAGGCTAAGGATTTAAAAAGCGGCACCTATGTAAAGGGCAGCTTTGAGGGGGTGTCCTGGGGTCCTCTGGTGGAGGGGGAGGATAACCGGACCGCCCCGCTTATGATATACAGCGAGGACTCAAAGACCACCTCTGAGGACGCGGTGACAGCCATGTTCGTCACCAATGCAGCCCCGGGGACGGGCAAGTATATCTGTATGCTTATCGACGAGTTTGAGAGCACCGATATATTTTTGCAGATATCCAGCGGCAGGTTCGTGGATTTTCGGTATATGAACGATGTCTATGAGTTTGACGGAGTTATCACACGCAGCAGCAAGAACGATAAGCGCATAAAGGATTTTCTCGAAAGCTGGAAGGATACCTACAAGGGCGCTTATTACAGGACCGACGCTATGGAGGAGCTGAGCGAGGATAATCTTTCGCTGTACTATATCGAGATAAAAAATATCAGCGGCAGAAGATACTGGTGGATATACAGCCTGCCCCTGCTTATGGGAGGAGCTTTTCTGCTGGCTGACAGCTTCATCAAGAATAAAAAGAAAAAACAATAGGCTTTGCAGTGACTCAGCCTGATAAAATAACATAAAGAGGGTAATGAAAATGGCAAACAATTATTTTTGTGAGGGAGTTGACAAGGCTCCCCAGAGATCGCTGTTCAATGCGCTGGGCATGACCAAGGAGGAAATGGAGAGACCCCTGGTAGGTATAGTTTCCTCATATAACGAGATAGTTCCCGGACATATGAATATCGACAAGATCGTTGAGGCAGTGAGAATGGGCGTTGCTATGGCAGGTGGTACACCTGTGGTTTTCCCTGCTATCGCTGTGTGCGACGGTATAGCAATGGGTCACCAGGGCATGAAGTATTCGCTGGTGACAAGAGACCTTATCGCCGACTCAACCGAGTGTATGGCGCTGGCACACCACTTTGATGCGCTGGTAATGGTGCCTAACTGCGATAAGAACGTGCCCGGTCTGCTGATGGCTGCGGCAAGGGTGAATGTTCCTACCGTGTTCGTTTCGGGCGGACCTATGCTGGCAGGCCGTGTCAAGGGCAAAAAGACCTCGCTTTCAAGTATGTTTGAGGCTGTGGGCTCTTATAACGCAGGCAAGTTCACTCTGGAGGACGTTGAGGAGTTTGAGAACAAAGCCTGTCCTTCCTGCGGTTCATGCTCGGGTATGTACACCGCTAACTCAATGAACTGCCTTACCGAGGTGCTGGGCATGGGTCTTAAAGGCAACGGCACTATCCCTGCGGTGTATTCCGAGAGATTAAAGCTGGCAAAGCGTGCAGGTATGCAGGTGATGGAGCTTTTGAGACAGAATATCAGACCCAGAGATATCATGACCGAGGCTGCTTTCAGGAACGCTATCGCTGCGGATATGGCTCTGGGCTGCTCAACAAACTCAATGCTGCACCTGCCTGCTATAGCTCACGAGTGCGGCATAGAGCTTGACCTTGAAATGGTCAACGAGATATCCGAGAGAACGCCCAACCTCTGTCACCTCGCTCCCGCAGGTCATACCTATATGGAGGACCTTAACGAAGCAGGCGGAGTTTATGCGGTGCTTAACGAGCTCTCAAAGAAGGAGCTTATCGACACATCGTGCATTACCTGCACAGGCAAGACGGTGGGTGAGAACATAGCAGGCTGCGTGAACAAGGACCCGGAGATAATCAGACCTATCGACGACCCATTTATGCCCAACGGCGGCATAGCAGTTTTAAGGGGCAACCTGGCGCCCGATACCTGCGTTGTTAAGAGATCGGCAGTAGCTCCCGAAATGTTGAAGCATGAGGGACCTGCAAGAGTTTATGAGTGTGAGGAGGACGCTATCGACGCTATCAGAGGCGGCAAGATAAACCCCGGCGATGTGGTAGTTATCCGCTATGAGGGTCCAAAGGGCGGCCCCGGAATGAGAGAGATGCTCAACCCGACCTCAGCAATACAGGGCATGGGGCTCGGCTCATCTGTAGCACTTATCACCGACGGACGTTTCAGCGGTGCTACAAGGGGCGCATCTATCGGTCACGTTTCGCCCGAGGCTGCACTGGGCGGCAATATCGCACTGGTAAAAGAGGGGGATATTATAGCAATAGATATCAACGCCCACAGCATACAGCTCAAGGTATCAGATGAGGAGCTGGAGGAGAGAAGAAAGAACTGGGTGCCCAGAGAGCCCAGGATAAAAACAGGCTATCTTTCAAGATATGCTTCCCTTGTTACATCGGCAAACAGGGGCGCTGTTCTTGAAATAAAATAATGCAGTAAATAACAGATTTGGGAGGAAATCGACATGAAGAAATTTGTTTCAACTTTGTTGGGTCTGCTGTTTGTTGTTATAGTAGTATGCGGCGTGTTCGTGTGCACATATATCTTCAACAAGCCCACCCATGACAGGGGTACCGATTCGAGAGAGTTTATCGCAGGCTACTGGACTGACGAGAGTCAGAATATCAGGATAACCTTCACCCAGACAAAGGGCTTCAAGATCACTGAGGAGAAGGACACCAGCAAGATACTGGCAAAGGGCTACTACAAGATCGACGAGGACAACAAGAAGATCAAGCTGATGGTGCTGCCCAAGGACAGAGACAAGTCGCTGAAGCTGGGCGAAAAGCTGGGCTTCTTCACCACCATAACCTACAGGAACCTTGATTATGAGGCACAGACCAATGAGCTGGGTACTACCTTCCTCAACGACAGGGAGAAGAAGGAGATCATGAACCTGAAAGCCAGCTGTAAGTTCATATTCTCAAACTGCGATACAGTATTCAACTGTAACAGAACAAGGACCGTACTCGAATTCCTGGACGGCAACGGCGACGAAGAGAAGTAAGGAGCAGTAATGGAGCTGCTGATAAAGAATGTCAGAGCCTGTGACCCTCAGACGGGGCTTGACAGGATAACGGATATTGCTGTGGAGGGCGGAAAGATCTCCGCCCTCGGCAGTATTGAGCCTGAGGAGAATACCAGAGTTATAGACGGCAAAGGCAAGCTTTGCGCACTGCCGGGGCTTTTTGATATGCACGTGCATTTCAGAGATCCCGGCTTTACTTATAAAGAGGACATAATCACTGGTGCAAATGCGGCTAAGGCAGGGGGCTTCACGGGGGTCGCCTGTATGCCCAACACCAAGCCCCCCATTGATACCCCCGAGCTTGTGAAGTATGTTTTTGACAAGGCGGAGAAAACAGGTATCGACGTTATACCATATGCCTGCGTTACCAGGGGCATGAAGGGTGAGGAACTGTGCGACTATGAGGAGCTTAAAAAAGCAGGCATCGTCGCCATATCCGACGACGGCAGACCTGTTGAGAATGCCGAGCTTATGAGACAGGCGCTGGAAAAGACCAACGAAAACGGTCTTATTGTGACCTCACACTGTGAGGACCTTAAAATAATAAACGGCGGTATAATCAACAAGGGCGAGGTATCAAAAAAGCTGGGCGTAAAGGGTATGGACAGAGCCAGCGAGGACTACATAACCGCAAGAGAGATAGCTCTGGCTATGAGCTGCGGTGCAAGGGTGCATATCTGCCATGTCTCCACCTACGGCTCGGTCAATATAATTAGAGCTGCCAAGAGGGACGGCGTTAAGGTCACCTGCGAGACAGCCCCCCACTATTTTACATATACCGATGAAAAGCTGCTTAAAAGAGACGCCGACTACAGAATGTCGCCCCCTCTCAGGACAGAGAAGGACAGGCAGGCTATCGAGGAGGCGCTGCTTGACGGCACTATCGACTGCATAATAACCGACCATGCCCCCCACTCGGCAGAGGACAAGGCTGATTTTGAGAAAGCCCCCAACGGCGTGGTGGGGTTGGAGACCTCACTGGCGGTGACGCTGACGCAGCTTTACCACACGGGCAAGGCTGACCTTAACAAAATAGCCGAGTTAATGAGCATAAACCCCAGAAAAATACTGGGGCTGGAGCCTGTAAAAATTGCCGAAGGGGAGCGCTGCGACCTGACCATCTTCGACCCCGACCTGGAATGGGAGGTAATACCCGAGGAGCTGAACTCAAAGAGCAAAAACAGCGTGTTCAAGGGCGAAAAGCTCAGGGGCAAGAATATTTATACCATCTGCCGCGGCAAGGTGGTTTTCAGCTTATAAGATAATGAAAAAGCTTTTGTTTGTGTTAACGGCAGCGCTGGCGGCGGCTTGCATGAGCCTGACCGCAGCTGCCCAAACCGACCCTATGGAGGGCAAAAACCTTGACCTTACAAACTTCAAGGAGCCTGTGGGCACGGTGGAGATAGACGGCAGCGTTTATGCGCTGTATGATGACTTTGCAGCCCTCGATAAAGGTGCAGCTGCCGAAAAGGTAGTGATATGCGAGGAAGCAGAGGGTCTGCCCGTAAGGGAGATAGACTACGGCGCTTTTGAGAGAAACGACAAGCTCAGAGAGGTGGTCATTCCCGACAGCGTTAATGTTATATCAAGCTACGCCTTTGGCGGCTGTACCGCCCTTGAAATGGTGACTATACCCGGAAGTGTTGAGTATATACTGCCCGAAGCCTTCAGCGGCTGTACCGCCCTTGAAACGGTGTTTATGGGGGAGGGGGTCACAGGTATCGACTTTATGGCGTTTATCGACTGTGAGTCTCTTACAAATGTGATGCTGCCCGGGAGCTTGAAGTCTATAGGCGACGGCTGCTTTTTAAACGATACAAAGCTTACACAGGTTATCATGCCTGACGGGCTTGAATATATCGGCGATGCTGCTGTGGGGTATTATTATGACAGCGAGGATATGGCTGAGAAGCCCTACGGCTGCGGTATCATAGCAAAGTCGGGCACCCTCGGGGCGAGCTATGCCGAAGAAAACGGCATGGAGCTCAGCGAGATACCTGCCGTCTACGACATAGATACATCTCTGCCCGATATAAATATCGGGGGTGAGTTTGCGCCTATGCCAAAAATAGATACTAAAGATGAGCAGCAGGACAAAAAGCTCACAGAGCTTGATAAAAGCGACAGGGAATTTGCCGTGACCATAGGAGTTGTGGCGGTGCTCATAATAGCTCTGACAGTGCTGGAAAAGGCGCTGTTCAAACGTGAAAACAAATACGACCAAAGAGGTAACAGGATAGATCAGTAAAGCTCTTACATATTAAACAAGGAGGTAATGCACAAATGTCAATGGACAGACTTATTGAGAACATAGTAAAGACCCAGAACCCCTCTGTGGTGGGTCTTGACCCCAAGCTTGAATATGTTCCCGAGTACATAAAGGACAAGAAATATAAAAAATACGGCAGGACCTTAAAGGCTGCCGCAAAGGCTATACTTGAATTCAACAAGGCTATTATAGACGAGATACACGATATCTGCCCTGCCATAAAGCCCCAGGCAGCCTACTATGAGATGTACGGCTATGAGGGAGTAAAGACCCTTTACAAGACAATACAGTATGCAAAGGAAAAGGGTATGTTCGTTATGACCGACGGCAAGAGAAACGACATAGGTGCAACTATGGAGGCTTATGCCACGGCACATCTGGGACTGACCGATGTGGGGGGCGAGAAGATAGAAGCCTTCGGCGCTGACGCTTTGACGGTTAACGGCTATCTGGGTACAGACGGCATTAGCCCATTGCTTGAGCAGTGCAAGCTGTTTGATAAGGGCATTTTCGTGCTGGTAAAGACCTCAAACAAGTCCTCGGGCGAGCTGCAGGACCTTAAAATAGGCGACAAGACCGTTTATGCCACCATGGGCGATATGTGCGAAAAATGGGGCGAGGAGGTCATGGGCAAGTACGGCTACAGCGGCGTGGGCGCAGTTGTGGGAGCTACCTACCCCCAGCAGCTTGCCGAGATGAGAGCGGCGCTGCCCCACACATTCTTCTTGGTACCAGGCTACGGCGCACAGGGCGGCGGAGCTGAGGGCGTGAGCAAGGGCTTTGACAAGAACGGATTAGGTGCTATAGTAAATTCTTCGAGAGCGGTGATGTGCGCTTACAAGAAGGAAGAAAACTGCGACGAAAAGGACTTCGCCAAGGCAGCCAGAAGAGAAGTTATCCGCATGAAGGAGGATATAATCTCTTACCTGCCGAGGATAGCTTACCCCGAATAATGCCTCTTGATACTTACGTCATAACGGGAGATGATATTATGTACAAACAGGGTAAATACCCTATAGTTGAAAAACGAAACCTTGCAAAAAACGTTTTTGATATTGAGATATACTGCCCCGAAGTGGCTGAGCTTGCTAAGCCCGGGCAGTTCGCACAGGTGGCAGCAGAGGGCTTTTTTCTGCGCAGACCTATCTCTATCTGCGCTATAGATAAGCAAAAAGGCACTATCAGGCTGGTGTTTGAGATAAGAGGAAAGGGCACCGAAAAGCTGGCAGAGCTTGATAAAAATGACCTGATAGACATTATCGCACCGCTGGGCAACGGCTTCAGGGTGCTGGGAAAAGGCAAAAAAGCCATATGCGTGGGCGGCGGCATAGGCGTGCCCCCAATGGTGGGCATAGCAGGTGAGTACGGCGAAAATGCCGTGGCTATAAGCGGCTTTCGCAATATGGCGGCGGTGATCTTGCAGGAGGACTTTGAAAAGCTGGGAGCTGAGACGGTGCTGTGTACCGACGACGGCTCGGCTGGCGAAAAGGGCTTTGTGACCGATGCGCTCACTAAGCAGATAGCCAAGGAAAAGCCCGATATCATATATGCCTGCGGTCCTATGGTGATGCTTGAAAGAGTGACTGATATCGCTGAGAAAAACGGTGTGGAGTGTCAGGTGTCTCTGGAGCAGAGAATGGCTTGCGGCGTGGGTGCGTGTCTGGTATGCGCCTGCAAAACAGTTAAGGACGGCAAGGAGATACACTCCCACGTATGCAAGGACGGACCTGTATTTGACAGCAAGGAGGTGGTTTTTAAATGAGCAGACTTGGAGTGAGCTTCTGCGGAGTTGATTTTAAAAACCCCATAGTACCTGCCAGCGGCACCTACGGCTACGGCAGAGAGTATGAGAGCCTTTACCCACTTTCAAAACTGGGGGGCATTTCGGTAAAGGGAACTACCCTTAACAGGCGTGAGGGCAACCCTGCCCCGAGAGTCGCCGAGACCCCAAGCGGTATGCTCAACTCGGTGGGACTGCAAAACGGCGGCGTGGATAAGTTTATAAGCTACGAGCTGCCGAACCTTGTCACCAAGGATACCCGTATAATCGCGAATATTGCAGGCTCGACCGTTGAGGAGTGCGCCGAGACTGCCGCAAAGCTGAAAGGCACGGCGGTGGATATCATCGAGCTGAACATCAGCTGCCCCAACGTTAAGCACGGCGGCGCTGCCTTCGGCACAGACTGCGCAGTGGCAGGGGAGGTAACAAGGGCGGTCAAGGATAACTCGGACAAGCCTGTTATGGTAAAGCTCTCGCCCAACGTGACCAGTATCACTGAGATAGCAAAGAGCGTTGAAGCCAACGGTGCGGACGCAGTGTCGCTGATAAACACACTCCTCGGCATGAGGATAGACATAAAAACGGGCAGACCCATACTTAAAAACAATGTGGGGGGTCTGTCGGGTCCTGCGGTGTTCCCCGTGGCGGTGAGAATGGTTTGGCAGGTAGCCAACGCAGTTAAAATACCCGTCTGCGGCATGGGCGGAGTAGCCACCTGGGAGGACGCAGTTGAGATAATGATGGCAGGCGCACAGCTGGTGCAGGTAGGCGCAGCCATTTTCAACGACCCCTATGCCCCCGTGAAGATAATAGACGGGCTGGAAAAATACTGCGAGGATAACGGTTTGCAAAACATCTCCGAGATAGTCGGCACGGTCAAGCCGTGGTGACGGAGCTTGGCACAATTTACATAACAAAGCCCGGGAGCAAAGCAAAGCTCCCGGGCTTGAATATTTTTAATATCAGTTATACATAGGCTGACCGTTGGGAACAAGTCTGCCGCCGCAGACGGTGCAGAACTTGCCCTTTTCGTAAGCCTTGCCGCACTGCTCGCAGTGGAAGCCGACAGGTGCAGCCGCCTGTGGTGCAGGCTGGGGCGCTGCGCCGATGGGGTCGAGCATTCCGCCGCAGACTGTGCAGAACTTGCCTTTTTCATAAAGCTTGCCGCAGCCCCTGCATTTAAGTCCCGACTGCTGGGGTGCTGCCTGGGTCTGGGGTATGTCATTCAGTACCTGACCCACGATATTATCAGCCACATTTGCAGGGGGCGTGTTGAACATTGACATTGCAGGCTGCTGGGGCTTTGGCTGCTCGGGCTCGGGCTGTACCTCCTCCAGCTTGCCGCCGCAGACCTTGCAGAACTTGCCCTTGTCAAAGCTCATGCCGCAGAGGGTACACCTGAGCAGCGGCTTTTTCTCCTCAGCCGAAGGCTCTTCCTCGGGCGCAGCTTCATCTGCCTTTACCTCGGCTGCCGCCTGGGGAGCTGTCTCCTGTGGGGGCTCGGCAGGTGCAGGCTCGTCAGCCTTTTCCTCGGTGGGGGCAGCGTCTATCTCTTTAAGGTCGCCGCCGCAGACGGTGCAGAACTTGCCCTTTTCAAACTCGGTGCCGCACTCAACACAGCGCAGCCTTTTGGCAGCGCTAGCAGCATCGGCAACAGGGGTTTCATCTGCCTTTACCTCGGCTGCCGCCTGGGGAGCTGTCTCCTGTGGGGGCTCAGTGGGTGCAGGCTCGTCAGCCTTTTCCTCGGTGGGGGCAGCGTCTATCTCTTTAAGGT
>ERZ842401.5857-NODE-5857-length-13393-cov-24.020618_pt1 | contig 13393 bp, 1 predicted proteins | sample MGYA00521270_ERZ842401 | MGnify/ENA primary metagenome ERZ842401 (study PRJEB31892, sample SAMEA3878208) | bioreactor metagenome | biome: Moose rumen | place: Sweden | collected 2011-10 | study: EMG produced TPA metagenomics assembly of the PRJEB12797 data set... | reverse complement strand
CCAATCCCCAATCCCCAATCCCCAATCCCCAATCCCCATATAATATATATTAAAATATTAAAATTAATTTAAAAATTTAAAATTATTCATAATAAAAATATATTTAAATTTTAATTTTCTATTAATTAATATTATATCTAAATCAAATAAATAAACAATATAAATATATAAATTGATTTTAATATTTTAAGTTACATAAAATGCAAGAAGAGAAAAATGTTCCAACATCATCAAAGGAACATAATCCAACCTTGGAAGAACTAAAAAAAGATTTACGTCAACATTCATCAACAAAATTAAATCATCCTCCCGACAAAGCCAAACGGGATCGAGGAGGATATCAAAATCAATCAGAAGAAGACGAAAAAGTTCCAGATACAGAAGAACACAAAGAGAATATATTACATGGCCCAAGTGCAGGAATGTTCATAAAGAATCAGAAAATATCAAAAAATGAGAGCTTGAATCAACCTAAATTTTATTTCCAAAGAGGTATAACAAAAGAGCAAGAAGAAGCCGAGAAAAAAATCCAAAAAGAAAAACTGAAAAAAGAAAAAGAAAAATCCAAAAAGACTCCAGGGAAAATATCCACAGATTTAATCCCATTAAATCAAAATCATTTTATCCGAAGTGAAAACTACGAAAAATTAGACTACTCTCAAATAGAACCAACCAAAAAAGAAATCTATGCGGCAATGACTGGAAAATATTCTTCCCTTCGTCCAGGTATAGCTTATATCAACCCAAAAGCGAACGAGCCTCATGAATTAATCGAAGGGCGTCCCCCTCGCAAAGTCATGGTAGACCGTATGAGAAAAGTTTATTCGACAATTAATATAGAAACATTACTAAAACAAGCCGAGATTGATTTTTCGAATGAGAATCCTTTAGATAGTTGGCTTCCTTTAGAATTCTTCGAAGATAAAGATTTAGATATATTCACCGCTGAGGAATGGATGGCAAAAGCTAAAGATAAAGAAAATCCAGAAAGATATTTATATATTCAAGGTGTTGGTTTACATCGAGATAAAGAAGGTCATGGAACTTGGAAAAGAGTCTTGATTAATTTTTATAATGAAAAGACAGAAAAATATGAAGGTGTCTGGGATGAAGATAAAGAAGAAAAGGAACCGTGCTCTTTGAGTAAAATATATCTTTTATTCGACGCTGAAAATCCTTTTCTCTTTTGCAAAAAAGTGAAACTTGCCTGCGAAGAAAGAGAAAGTGCTGAAAGTATCATAAGATATAATTCATACATAGATAGAATGCTCATAGATCAAATTCAAGATATGAACGAAGATGTGAGAAAAAGGCTCCAAAATAATATCAAGAAATTAAAATTTTTAAAAGTCGAACAAAAGAATATAGATGATTTATTAAGAGATTTAAACTGTAACTACCTTAGAACTACCAATAAAATAATTTTCGATAAATTCTACTACTCAAATAGTGCCAATCTTTTAATCATCGATAATTTAAAACTTCCTCCTGAAATAATAAATAATCCAGATATCCACAAAGTAGAAGTAAGAGAAAAAGGATTAGAAGCAATACCACCATATAACTATGTTCAGTCATATCGTGCCTTTACATTTAAGACATTGTTTTGCAAAAAAGAAATAGTTGATTGTCTTCAGAAAATAAAAGAAGAATGTAATAAAATTCGAAATTCAAATACCATATTTAATTTCGATATTAAGAAACCCTTGAGATTACAAGAATTTAAATCTAAACAAAAAGCTAATATTAATATAATCGGAAAAAAATTAGACGAGTGGGTTAAAATCATCAAGGACACTTTAGAAAAGTCTTTGACAGGTGTAGGTAAAGGAAGTTTCAATTTAAATGTCGCATCAAAAGAAATTTATGAATATCTCAAATTAAAAAAATATATGACAGTAGTCAAATGTCTAATGCAAGATGTCCTTCATAATTTAGTAACAAAATCTATGGATAATTATGTCAAATTTTTCCAACGTTTCATCCCAATGAAAACAGAAGTCAAAAGTGTGAATGATGTTACAAATACATATGAGCCCGAAGAAGTCGTGGAAGAAATAAACACAACATTAGATTTAATAAATGCAGATGAAATCGAGCAAGAACCAGCCAAAGTCCAAGCTGAAAGTTCATCTCCAGATGATGAAGATTTTATTTATGATATAAATCGCGAACAAGCTTTATTCCAAATAAATATTACTAAAAAAGATGAAAAGACTTTAGAATATACTACAAAAGAGGCAGATTTAATAAAGGATGTAATGCAAATATTTGATGATGGGCTTGAACGTATGCAAAAAATATCTCAAGTGGAGCCATTATTACTTCCTAATTTAATCAAAGCGGGAAAAAACGGAATTCCTTTAAAGACAATCACTAGACCAAAAGGTGGTAAACCTTTACCAAAAACAAAGGATGAAATAAAAGAAGGATTTGAATTAAACGAAGATAGTATATGGATTTGGGAAAAATATGAAACTTTAATCGCATCACTTAAAAAAGCTTGTGAACCTTTACAACCTTATTTAGACACTTTTAAAGAATTTAAAGAATATATCGAATTAGATCCTTATGCAAGAATTAAAGAAATAAAAGACGATGAAACTAAGGACATTGATGACAGAGTATGGACACCTGAAAAAATAAAAGAAGATATAATAGAGAATAAAAAAAAGGAAGAAACTATTCTTAATAAAATACCAAAATTAATTCATGTCAGTTTCTTTATGATAAATTGTCGTGAATATCGAAATGAATTAGCCTCGAAATTTAATAAATTAGCCGATATGGAAATTGAATACTTAAGAGAAAAAGCCAAAGACTTGAATGGTACTATTCAAACTGGATATGCACAAATGGCTCATGAAATTAATAGAGAAGTAATTACTATAAATGATTTAAAAGAGGTTCAAAGTTATATCGCCACTATTCCTTTAGAATTGAACAAATTAAAAGAAAAAACTGCCGATGTTGATAAGATATATAAAATATTGGATGAATTCAATGTTAAATTAGACTATATTCAATTCGAGCAAAGAATGAATTTAATGCGAGGACCAACAGATATAAATAATATAAAAGAAGAAAAATTAATTCAATTAGACAAAAAGAAAGAACAACTCGCCGAAGAACAAATCGAAAAAGTCAACGAATTAATCGAAAACATAAACGAATTAGAAGCGAACATAAAAGAATTAGCTAAATACAACGAGGAAACAAAAGCCGAATCCGCTAAGACAATGGCAAATTATATCAAAGATCGACTCGAGGAATTCAAAGCAGATGGTATTATGTACAACGAAAGAGAAATGTTATTTAATAAACCGAGAACAGATTGGTCAAAAATCCAAGAACTTGAATATATGTTACAACCATATTATCATATGTGGATTGGACTTGATCGATGGAACACAAATTCCAAAAAATGGTTAGAGGGTAACTTTAATAAATTAGACGGAAATGAAATAGATTCCACAATTACAGAATTAATCAAGAATTTCAATTCGGCTTTATCTCGATTTAAATCAGAAGGTGTCGATGATAAAATATTCCAAATCTGTTTCAAATATAAAACTTTAGTTGATGAATTTAAGCCCAAAGGAGAATTGGCAGTTGCTTTAACTAGAGGTTTAAAAGACAGACATTGGGAAGAAATCACTAAGAAAACAGGTATCGATTGCACTCCACATGAAGGCTTTACTTTTCAGAATATATTAGATCAAGGTATGATAAAACATTTAGAAATATGCTCTGAAGTCGGAGAAAAAGCTTATAGAGAAGCTAAAATCGAGGAACAATTAAAAGGTATCGAAATGAAATGGAAAGAAATATTTTTCGTTTTAACCGAACATAAATTAACACATTTACCAACAATAGCAAATTGGAATGAAATAAATAAAGAACTCGATACGGATATTATGGACGTACAACAATTAGATTTATCACCATTTAAAGGTCCTTTCGCTGAACAAATTTCAAAATGGAATAAGGATTTATTACTTATATCATCAGTATTAGAAGAATGGAATAAGTGCCAAAAGAGTTGGATATATTTACAACCAGTATTTGACAGTGGAGATATAGCGAAAGATATTCCTTATGAACATAAAAAGTTTAAAATGACGGATAGAATGTGGCAAGATTTAATGAACGGATTAAAGACGAATAATAATGTAAAACAATGTTGTTCAATGGAAGGTCTGTATGAGAAATTAAAAGAGGCAAATATGAATTTAGAAAATGTAGAAAAAGGTCTTAATGATTATATGGAAAAAAAGCGAGGAGTATTTCCTAGATTTTATTTCATATCAAATGCTCAATTTTTAGAAATCTTATCTCAGACAAAAGATATCAAAAAAGTCAAAGATAATGTAAATAAGATTTTCGAACCGATTGATTCCATCACTTTAAAAGATGATATGTTTATCACAGCCATCCATTCAAGATTCGGAGAAAAATTAGATTTTGTAGAAAATGTTACAATTCATGGTCAAAATGTAGAAATCTGGATGAAAAAATTAGAAGCACAAATGTTCAAAGCAGTGCATCATTATATGGGAAAATCAGTCGATGACTATTTACAAAGGAAAAGAAAAGATTGGGTTAAAGATCATCCTGGACAAATAGTAATGGCAGTGAATCAAATCATGTGGACAAAAGAAGTCGAAAAAGCCATCATCGAAGGAAATCTCGAACAATATATTAAAACATATAATGAACGTATTTTAGACTTGGTCGATTTAGTCAGGGAAAAACAAACCAGAGTAATGAGTATAACTTTAGCTAATCTAATAACATTAGATGTCCATAATGAAAATGTCATGAAAAATTTATTAGTAAAAGGAGTCAAACGAATAAATGAATTTGATTGGATCATGAACATGCGTTATTACTGGGATCAAAGTTTAAAACCAGATGAATATAACTGCGTCGTAAAATCAGTCCAAACAGATTTCCCCTACGGTTACGAATATGTCGGTAATGCTGAAATTTTAGTAATTACTCCATTAACAGATAAATGCAATTTAACTTTAATGGGAGCTTTGAGATTAAATTTAGGAGGGGCTCCTGCTGGACCAGCAGGTACAGGTAAAACTGAAACAACGAAGGATTTGGCGAGAACTTTGGGTAAATTATGTGTCGTGTATAATTGTTCAGATGATACTGATTATGTCATGATTGGAAAATTCTTTAAAGGTTTAGCATGTTGTGGTGCTTGGATATGCTTTGATGAATTTAATAGAATAAATATTGAAGTACTTTCAGTTATTGCTCAACAGTTACTTACTTTATTTGGCGCTAAAGATAAAGGCTTAACAGAAATTACTTTCGAAGACTCCGTAATTAAAATCCTTCCGACATTTTGCGTTTTTATCACAATGAATCCAGGTTATGCTGGAAGAACTGAATTACCTGATAATTTAAAAGCCTTGTTTAGATCAATATCTATGATGGTACCTGATTATAAATTAATCGCAGAAATTAATTTATATAGTTCAGGTTATGTTAAAGCAAGTGAATTAGCCACTAAAGTAGTATCAACTATGAAATTATCTTCGGAACAATTATCAACTCAAGGTCATTATGATTTTGGAATGCGTGCGGTAAAATCAGTATTAAATGCAGCAAGAAGATTAAAACGAACTGAACATGAAACACCGGAAGATCAATTACTTTTAAGAGCTTTAGAAGATGTAAATGTGCCTAAATTCGTAAGTGAAGATATTGCTTTGTTTAGAAATATTATAAGCGATTTATTCCCTACGACAAAAAGACCTGAATCGAATTATGATGATTTATTAAAAAATGTTGATACAGTATGTTCCGAAAGGAAATATAATTTAATTCCTTCCCAAGCATTCAAAGATAAAATTATTCAATTATATGATACATTGCAAGTAAGACATGGTTTAATGATTGTAGGACCAGCAGGAGGTGGAAAAACGAGTAATTATAATGTATTAAGAGAAGCCATAAGTCGCTTAGCCGACGATAAAACATATTTCAAAACGAGTACAAGCATAATAAATCCAAAAGCAATAACACATGGACAATTATACTCAGAACAAAATGCCGATACTGGTGAATGGTCTTTCGGTATTGTACCTACAATAATAAATGAATTTAAAAGAGATACTTCTGGTAAAGTTAAATATTGGATTATATTCGATGGTCCAGTTGATGCTATGTGGATTGAGGATATGAATTCTGTCTTGGACGATTCCAAAAAATTATGTTTAGCTTCGTCTGATATTATTCTTTTAAATGATATGATTACTATTATGTTCGAAGTAGAAGATTTAGTTGTAGCTTCGCCTGCGACTGTCTCTAGATGTGGTATGGTTTATATGGAACCTTCTAGTTTAGGAATAAAACCTTTGTATATATGTTGGATAAAAGAATTAGATTTAATGTTGGAAACTTTACAGAAGAATAATGAAGCAAATGCGCAACAGAATAATCAGAGTAAAAAAGAAGATAAAAAAGATAAAAAAAAGAAAGAAAAAGTCGAAGCGAAATTCGATGTTCGAGAATTAATCAGACAAAAATTAACCACTTTATTCGATAATTATTTAGAAGATTTAATTCATTTCGTTCGTAAAAAAATAAAAGAACCATGTCCAACTGTTGATAATAATTTAGCTGCGAGTGTTATGAGAATAATCGACACATTCTTTGATAAATTCAGATCACAAGAAGCTCAATTTAAGAACATGTCCGAAGAAGTCGACGCAATTGAGGAAGTATTAGAAGGAATATTTTATTTCAGTTTAATTTGGGGTCTAGGTGTTACCACAAATGAGCAAGGACGCGAAGCGTTTAATAAATACTTGAGAGATTTAATTTCAACGAAAGCAATAGATAAAAGATTTGCCTTACCAGAAAAAGATACCGTGTATGATTTCTTATTTGATCCCGAGAAAAAAGAATGGATTCCTTGGATTAATATCATAGAAAAATTAGATTTACCACATAATATAGGATATACTGAAATAATTGTGCCTACTCCTGACAGTGTAAGAAATACTCATGTTATAACGCAATTATCCTTGAGTAATAAACATGTAATTACTACAGGACCGACTGGTACTGGAAAAACAATAAATATTAATGAAGTATTAGGAAAAGGTTTAGGAGAAAAATATATGAGTATAATAATGAACTTTTCTGCACAAACATCCGCTAGACAAACTCAGGAAACAATCCAAGGAAAATTGCAAAGAAGAGGAAGAGGTCGATATGCCCCTGAAAAACCTGGTGCGATATTTATCGATGATTTGAATATGCCCGTAAGACAAGATTCAGGAGCGCAACCACCTATTGAATTATTAAGACAATGGTTAGACTTTAATGGATGGTATCATTTAGGTACTAAACAATTTATCACAGTTGAAAATATTATTTTATTAGGTGCTATGGGACTTCCTGGTGGTGGTAGAAATTATTTAAGTCAAAGATTCCAGAGACATTTTAATTTAATAACCTATAATGAATTAGATGATACTTCGATTAAAATGATCTTTAGTACTATATGTAATTTCTTCTTAGTTAAATTCCCAGAAACAGTCAAGAATTTAATAGACCCAACAATCGCTCAAACTTTGAAAGATTATAAAGAAATCAAAAATGAAATGTTACCAACACCGGCAAAAATGCACTATATATTCAACTTAAGAGATATATCAAAAGTTTTACAAGGTTTATGTTCGTGTACTTTAGGTGAAACAAATGAAAAACATGATGTCGCAAGATTATGGGTGCATGAAATGACTCGAGTATTCGGTGATAGATTTATTAATGATGAAGATAGAAATTGGTTAAAGAATTTACTAGAAAAAGGCGCCAAAGAAGTTTTCGAAACAAGTGAAGAAAAATTATATGAATACGGTAAATCGATAATATTTTGTGATTTCATGGCAGCTGATCAATTCGCCAAAAAGAATTATAGTTTAGTAACGAATATTCCAAATTTCATAGAGCGTATAAATCAAAGACTTCGTATTTATAATGAAGAATCAAAAAAGAATAAATTAAAATTAGTCATGTTTTTAGACGCATGCGGTCATATAAGTCGAATATGTCGTATATTACGTCAACCAAAAGGAAATGCACTTTTATTAGGAGTTGGTGGTTCAGGAAGACAAAGTTTAGCCAGATTAGCCACTTATATTAATGGATATGATTGCTATCAGATCGATGTAATTAAAGGATATGACATGAAAGACTTTGCACGTAATGTCAAAGAATGTTTAAAGGGTTCAGGTATTCAAGAAAAAAATCAGACATTTTTAATCGTTGATACTCAGCTTATCTATAGTTTAATGTTGGAATATATTAATGGTATTTTAAATACGGGAGATGTGCCTAATTTATACGCACAACAAGTAGATAAAGATGATATCATAAATGCCGTAAGAGCTGAGGTCATGAATAAATATGGTAATTTAATGGAATCAAATGTAATGAAAGTTTATTTAGCTCGTGTCTTAAAACATATTCATGTAGTTTTAGCCATGTCACCTTTGGGTAATTCGTTCATTAATCGATTAAGAATGTTCCCTTCTTTAGTCAACTGTTGTACTTTGGATTGGTTCAGTGAATGGCCCGAAGACGCTTTAGAAAGTGTCGCTATGGATAAATTCAGAGAGGTAGATACAGGCTTAAGTGATGAGATAATACCAAAAATTGTAAATGCGTTTAAATATATTCATAAAAGAGTCGAAGTTGAAAGTAAACTTTTTTCGGAAGAAATGAGAAGACATGTTTATTTAACTCCAACATCATATTTAGAATTGCTTTCTTTATATCAAAAAATCTTGAAAGAAAAAACGAAAGAATTTAATAATAATATAAAAAGATTCGAAAATGGATTAAAAGTATTAAATAGTGCAAATGTTGAAGTAGACTTAATGAAAAAACAAATAGAAGAACAACAACCCCAATTAGAAAAGGCCACAAAAGAAACCGAAGAGTTAGTCAAAGTATTAACAGTCGAGAAAACAAAAGCAGAGACAGAAAAAGCCGCCGCTGCAATAAAAGAAGAAGAAGCAAAGAAATTAGATGAGGAATGTACCAAGATGCTTGAAATAGCTCAAGTCGAATTAGATAAAGTAATGCCCTTGGTAGAAAAAGCGAAAAATTCAATAAATAAAGTAAAGTCAAATGATTTATCGGAACAAGCTGGTTATAAAAAATTAACAGAAGGTGGTGAAATATTATTTACTGCTTTATTATATTTCTTAAAAGGAAATGATTGGAAAAGGAAAGAATATGAAATAAAAGATCAGGTAAATCCAGACGGGTCAAAAGTTTACGATATAAGAAAAGCTTTAAGTGTTATAGATTTTAATAAATCAGATAAATTATTAGAAACATTAAAAACTTTTTGTACAGAAAGATTGGATGAATTAAAAATACCACCTATGAGACAAAATATAGCAGAGATGGACGAATTATTCAATAGTAGAAAAGTAACAAAAAAAATGATAGAAAATGCTGCTAAATCTATGGTAGGTTTATACGAATTTTTAACTTTGCTTGTGGAATATGTATATAATTGTGAAAAAACAATAGATCCTATAAAGAAGAAATTAGACGAAGCATCCGCCGCCAAAAACAAAGCCAATGCAGAAAAAGAAGATGCAATATCAAAATCAAGAGCGGCTCAAGCTACGGTAGAAAAATTAGATGCCGAATATAAAAGTGCAATGGATAAACAAAATTCGTTGTCTCAACAAGTAAAGAAAGCAAAAGAGAAATTAAAAAGAGCAGAACAATTAATAAATTTATTATCAGGTGAACAAAGTCGTTGGACGAAAAACGTCGCAGATTTGAAAAAACAAGTAGAAAATCTTTCCGGTGATAGTTTAATGGCAGCTGCTTCTATATGTTACAATGGTCCTTTTATTTACAGTTATAGAGTCAGTTTAGAAAATGACTGGAGAAAAAAAATCCAAGATTTAGGTATTATTCATACTGAGGGAATAACAATGAAAGCTTTATTAGAAAATCCAATAGAAGTAAATGAATGGAAATTAAATGGATTACCGAATGATAATTTAAGTATCGAAAATGGTATCATAATAAAAAATTCGAGACGTTGGCCTTTAATGATCGATCCTCAAAATCAAGGAAGTAATTATATCAAAAAATTCGGAAAGCGTCAAGAATGTTTAGTAGTTATAAAAGCAAGTGATCCAAATTTCTTAAATTTAATCAAGGGTGCAATAAGAGCTGAAAAATGGGTTCTTTTAGAAAATGTCTCAGAAAATTTAGATCCCACTTTAGAACCTGTATTAAATCAACAATTAATTCAAAAAGGTGCGAACACTTTCGAAATAAAAATAGGAGATGACCATGTTCAATGGAGTTTTAAATTCAAATTGCATTTGTCTACAACAATACCTAATCCTCATTACAGTCCCGAAACGTTCGTTAAAGTAACCATAGTTAACTTCGGTATAACACCGCAAGGTCTTCAAGAGCAAATGATGACCCTTTTAATTAATAATGAAATGCCTGAATTAGAACAAAGAAAAAATGCAATCATGTTAGAAAACTTCGAGTCCATGGCTGAATTAACAGCAACAGAAGATAAAATATTGAACGCTTTGGAAGGAGGAGACATATCTAAGTTTTTGGAGAACGATGATTTAATTGATCAATTGAAAGAGTCAAAGACAAAGTCGGAAGAAATTTCTCAGAAAATTGAAGAAAGTAAAGAAACAACAATAAAAATAGATAGAGAAAGAGAAAAGTATAGACCCGCTGCTGAAAGAAGTAGTATATTATTTTTCGCAACGTTGGATTTATCTTCTATTGATCCTATGTATCAATTCAGTTTACAATGGTTCAGTAAATTATATGAATTTTCAATCAAGACAACACCAAATTCGAATAATAAAGATATAAGAATCGCGAATTTGAATAAAATTTTCACTAAAAACTTATACGAAAATGTCTGTCGTAGTTTATTCGAAAAAGATAAGTTATTATTCAGCTTTGTTATTTGTTATAAAATAATCGTAGGTACAACTGGAAATTTAAATAAAATACCAGAAACCCAATGGAGATACTTTTTAGCAGGACCAAGTGGTGACGTAGAAATTCCAACGAATCCAACAAAATGGATAAATAAAAACGAATGGCCAACATTTTATCGTCAATTGCATTATATGGATAATAATTTCGAAGAAATGAAAGGAATCGAAAAAGATTTCATGACAAATTGCGCTGCTTTTAAACCTTTGAATGATTCAAATACACCACAAAGTGATCAATTACCAGGTCAATGGGAGTCGAAACTTTCCGAATTTTTGAAATTATGTCTAATAAAAATGATAAGACCCGATAAATTAATAAACGCTATTCAATTATGGATAGAACGTAATTTAGGTAAAGAATTCATCGAACCTCCACCGTTCGAATTAGCCAAATCATATAAGCAAAGTAGTAATATAGTGCCTTTGATATTTATTTTATCGCCGGGGTCTGATCCGATTAATGATATAAGAAAATTCGCGGAAGATCAAGGTTACGATAAAAATAAATTCTTGACTGTATCATTAGGACGAGGACAAGAACAAAAAGCCATGAAAGTTTTGGAAGATATGCGTACTAGAGGTGGATGGGTACTTCTACAAAATTGTCACTTGGCAAAATCTTTCATGTCAAAATTGGAAGAAATTGTAGAAAACTTTGATACAAATTGGCCTGATAAAGATTTCCGTTTATGGCTTACTTCAATGAGTAATCCTTTCTTCCCTGTTTCTATATTACAGAATTCTGTCAAGATAACAATAGAACCACCGAAAGGATTGAAGAATAATTTATTAAGAAACTATAAAAAAATAGAACCGAAAGATTTAGAAGATGATTGTATCAAAAGAAATGAATATAAAACTTTATTATTTGGTCTTTCTTTCTTCCACGCTATTGTTCAAGATAGAAGAAAATATGGTCCCATCGGTTGGAATGTTAGATATGATTTCACCAATGAAGATTGGATGGTATCACGAAAGCAAATAAAAATATTTTTGGAAGAATATGAACAAATACCTTATCAAGTCTTAGATTATTTAATAGGAGATATCAATTATGGAGGAAGAGTCACAGACGATAAAGATCAGCGTCTTATTAAAACAATCCTCGCTACTTATTTAACACCGTCAATATTTAATTATAAAAAATATAAATTCAGTGATAGTGATATATATTACTGTCCCGAACCTGGAGAACATGATATATATTTAACCTATATTGAATCACTTCCAGTCAATAGTGAACCAGTAGTTTTCGGTCTTCATGATAATGCAGATATTATCACAGCGCAAAATGAAGGTTCCGCTTTATTAGAAACTGTTTTAGGTATTCAACCGAGACAAAGTTCGAGTGGAGGAAAAAGTCAAGAAAGTATTATTTTAGAATTATTAGAGGAAATAAAGAATAAAACTCCTGAACCTTTTGATAAAGAAGAAGTCGCTAAACAATTCCCGACGGATTATAATGAGTCTTTAAATACTGTACTTTTACAAGAAGTTATAAGATATAATTTACTTTTGAATACAATGAAGACATCTATTGTTACTTTAGGTAAAGGTTTAACTGGAAAAATAGTTATGGATGAAGAAGCTGAAGAAATGAGTCATTCTTTATTTATTAATTTAGTCCCTAAAATTTGGAGCGGGGTATTTTTATCATTAAAACCTTTAAGTTCATGGCTTATTGATTTAAATCAAAGAATTAAATTTTTCTCAGATTGGATCAATAGTAAAAAAACTCCATCAACTTTCTGGTTCTCAGGATTTAGTTTCCCTCAAGCTTTCATGACTGCCGTATTGCAAAATCATGCAAGAAGTTCGAAAACAGCTATTGATTTATTAACGTTCGATTTTAAAATAATGGGAAATACTAAGCCAACAGATATAAAAGAAAAGCCTGAAGATGGTGTTTATGTTTATGGAATGTTCTTAGAAGGAGCAAGATGGAATTATGACGAGGATAAATTAGATGTATCTTTACCAAAAGAATTATATACGGATGTACCCATGATTCATTTTATTCCTACTGCAAATAGAGAATTGCCCACTGAAGGAGTTTATTTCTGTCCGTTATATAAAGTACTAAGTAGAGCTGGTACTTTAAGTACTACTGGTCATTCTACGAATTATATTCTGTTTGTGGAACTTCCGACGGATAAGCCGCAAAGCATTTGGATTAAGGCTGGAGTAGCTATGTTCCTTTCTTTGAAGCAATAAAAAAATTATTAATTAAATATAAATTAATTTATTTTTTTAAATAAATTAATTTATTTATTTTTGGAAATTAAATTTTTAGAAATTATAATATATTAAAATGGGGATTGGGGATTGGGGATTGGGGATTGGGGATTGGG
>ERZ842401.5856-NODE-5856-length-13394-cov-7.248819_pt1 | contig 13394 bp, 10 predicted proteins | sample MGYA00521270_ERZ842401 | MGnify/ENA primary metagenome ERZ842401 (study PRJEB31892, sample SAMEA3878208) | bioreactor metagenome | biome: Moose rumen | place: Sweden | collected 2011-10 | study: EMG produced TPA metagenomics assembly of the PRJEB12797 data set... | reverse complement strand
ACACGGCCATTGAGACCCTCTACCTTTTTTTCGGCTGCAAAGTTACACATTTTTTTCAAAAATCGACCGGCTTCGCCGGTATTATGGGAGGTGGAGGCCTGAAAAGGCGCTCCACCTTACGCTTTTACGCTAATCGAGCACGATTTCGCCCCTGAAGGCCAGACGCGTGCCGACGCTCGTGCCCGAGAACGAGGAAGCGTTGTACGCAAGCGAGTACACGAGACCGCCACTCGCACCCGCATAGTAGCCCGAGCGGTACACGACACGGCCAGATGAGTGTGTATAGTAGTTGACGTCACAGTAGTTCTGGTTCCAACGGCTGTTGTCGCTCGTCAGTTTCGAGGCTATCACGTCTGCATATCTGCCGAACCTAACGCGACCTATACAATAGCCAGAGTCGTTTATGCCCTGCACCCTGCGCTCAGTCTTCCTCAGCGGGTCAAAGATGTGATAGACGGCATCCGTCGGGTCTGCTGCCGTCGGGTTCATCTTGTTACGCTTGTAGGCGGCATAGTCGGCTATGTTCGCCGCTATGTTGTCCATCCATTCCGCATTGCAGGCCATGAAGTTCTCAATGCCAAGCACCTTGTTCCCGCTGCCGCTGGTCCATGCACTGTTAGCCTTGCCGATAGAGTCAAAGACACCCGTGTTGTAGTTGTTGCGCCAGCCATTGCTTGCACTGCTGCCAACGCTTCTGCCTTGTCCGCATACAGCCTGACCATCTCTGTTGCCAACGATGGCAAAGAACAGGTTCGCTATGTCCTTGCTCGTCTCGTAGTCTATCATCTGATAGCCCTCACCTCTCAGCCATGCCAGGTTCTGGAAGTCTTTATAGGTATAGTGCAGTGGAAGATCGGCAACGTCCAGCGGATCCATATCCTTCACCCTGCCTTCCGTGTCGTATGTCCAGCCGGTGTAGGTGCTGCTCGTACCGTCACCAACCTTTGCTGCAACACCAGTCACACTTCGCAAGATGCCGTTCAGCATGGCTGCCAAATAGATACCAACGAGTTCTGCCATATGCTCCACCCAGTCCGGTTCTATCGCTTCCAGCTCTGCACTGTCAACAGCCAGGGCATAGTCATCTGTATAGCCCACCTTCACGGCAAAGATAATATACTTTGCCCCCGTTGGTACCGTCGTGAAGACATACTCACCATCCACAAAGTCGCTGTCCTGGCTCATGCCTGTCAGGTTGTAGGTGTCAATCACAATGCCGTCTGCATCTACGAAGATGGCACCGATACGCGCTGATGCAACTCCTGGCCAACGTACCTGTTTCATTCCTTCCACGTCCAGCCTGTAGGCATTATAGCCGCTGTTCGTGCGGACAAAGGTGCTGGAGCTGTCTATCTTCACATTACCCTCACCGTCGTAGATGCCCGTGTCTGTAGAGTCCGTGCATACCGAACAGCCTGCCTGGAAGAGAATGTCTGCCAACACCATCCTGCGCTGCACACTGGCACTTGAAATAGGCTCATCAGGAACAGATGAGTAGAACAGGTGTTTCTTCTCACTCTTGAAGTCATTCACACCCTTATACCAATAGTGTTTCACCAGCATGAAGGCATCATATTCACCCTTGTCATAGGTATTCTCCAACACCCTGCCGTCTGCCAGCTTCTTGTAGTCCGTAGGGTCAAGAGGAATGCAGCGCATCTTCACCGAGTCCTTATCGTACAGACCGATGACAGGGGTCATGTCTTCCCATATCTTGCTGATATGTGCTGATGGCTGATATTCGTTGCTGTACTCGTAACCTGTCTGGTTATCTGCATTCGTCACGTTCTGGGGGTCACCTGCATCATCATTGAAGTAGATGTGGCTGTACTGGCTGTTGTGTATCTCCAGTGCAGGGAAGTATGCCTGGAGTGAAGACAGGTAGCCGTCACTGATAAAGTCTGACATCACCCATCTGCCTGTCAGTCCGGTGCATTGTCCGCTCTCATCGTAGGCGTTGCCGTCTGCGTCAAGGCCGATGGCACCGAAATTCTTCAGGTCAAGCAGCACACTTGACGGACCCGTCACCGCTACGTTCGCCAGTCTGATGAAGCGGATGGTGGCTCCGGCTGCCACCGCATCGGTCAGCAGCTGAGCTCCGTCCAACTTTGGGCAGTTGTCTATATGCAGACGGCTCAGGCTCCCCAGACCGTCAAAGGTCAGACCGCCAGGATAGCTCAGTTCCGGCAAGTTCACCATCCTCAGCTCAGTGATAGTGCCTGGCAGTTCCATCCTGTTCACAGGGGCGGTCTCTGCAAGGCTCAGTGATGCCAGCTGTGAACCTGATGCAAGCACTGTTTCCAGGCGTGGACTCTTCGACGCATCCACACGGGTAATCACCGTATTCCGCAAGTCGAGTTCCTTCAGGAAAGGCAACTCACCGAAGTTGATGGCCGTCAGCGGATTGTAGGAACCGATGGAGCGGTTCACATGGTTATTGCCGCCAATCAGCAGGCGTTCAATCAGGTCGAAGGCTGAGAAGTCTGCGTTGTCGCTCAGGCTCACTTCGCTCAGGTCAAGTTCTGCAAGGCGGTCGCACTGGTAGATATAGAGCAAGGTGCCTTCCGTATGGTCAAAGTTAGTGAAAGCATAGCTCTCACCGGCTTCCAGATAGCAGCTCTCCCTCAGGTTACCGCTGGCATCGTTGCCAATGCCGAAATAGCCGGTCTTCGCCGCCTTGATGCGTATCGCTGCACCTGCCGGGGCATTGATACGGGCAGAGAACACGCCCGTAAAGAACAAGCCAGTCCTGTAGAAACCATCCCTGATACGGAAACGTCTGTCAATGAATGAGGGCAGTGAGGTCAGACGCAAGCCGTGAAGGGCATAGAAGTATATGGCATCACTCGTGGCAGTGAAGCTGATATACTTTCGTTCTCCATCGTATGATGAAACGGTCTTCGGCCACTTCTTCACGATGTTGTCAATGAAGAAGTGCTTCGCTCCTTCCGGACTGAAGGGTGCAAGCGTTACGCCATCGACCGTAGCCTGCACGTTGCGCATGTTGGCTATCACCGTCTGCATGGAGATTTCCGTGCCGCTCCCATCTTCCAATACTGTAGGCTGCCTGTAGATATTATTCCAAAGGATGCTGCCCCAGCCTGCGTATGGATTGGCATAGCCTGTGTTCTCATCACTCGGCTTGTTAGGATCCACCTCAGGATCTACAGTCGCATCACCATCGTTGTCCTTGCCGTTGGCAGTGTCCGCGTCATATACCTTGTTCGGGTACATGCGCATAGCACAGTCATCAGTGGCCACGCCATCATAGTAATACACTCCGTTCACCACACTGCCGCCATCGTCAAGGAACCACATCGGCTGCATGTTCTTGGCCTGCTGGTCTGTCAGTGCCAGATAGTCTGTCGTACCGTCGTACACCATCAGCGCACGGGGGTTCGCATACTTATACAGGTTGTCATGCCATATCTCAGCAAAATTCGCAACCTTGCTATAGTCGCAGGAGTCACAGAACTTCAGGAAACGGTAGAGCTGATAAGGCACTTTCCTTCCCATTGCATAGTCTATCTGCAACTGGTCATTGTCCACCATGCACTCAAAGAACTGCGTCCATGCAGGGAACGTCTCTGCACTCACGTCACCGCTATCCACCAACTTCTGCACCCATGAGCTGGTCTGTGTGGTAGCAGCCATCATGTCGTCGATGCTGCCCACGCCCATCCACCAGTCCATGCCCTGATAGTTCAGAAGTTCAAAGCCTTCAACAGGGTTCAGAACATAGCCTTCCACTACCCATTTGCCGTTCACTTGTTTCATGCTACCCGTCTGAGCTCGCCACTCGCCGCTCTCATACTTCATGAAGCGGTAGCTGCTGCCGCAGTAGAGGCTCAACAGGTAGAGCTTTTCAGTGTCAAGACCGCTCTCACCCTTGAAGCGGGCTTCTATCTGGTCAAGCGTCTCGCCCCTCGTGCCAAAGTATTCCGTGAAGGCTTCATCCTGATAGTTCAGACAACCCTTGTTATATCCTGGCGTGTCCTTGAAGCCAAGTGCCACCTGCTCACCCTTGTCTTCCTTCCAGCTTCCCTTACTGTAGAATTGCAGGGCTGCACCAGTGCCGCTTGGGTCACGGTACAGAGCCACGGGATGGGTTGCAGTGGAATGGTTCATCTGCAAGCCGGTAAGGTGTACGTCACCCTTATCCCATGTCCCGTCGTAATAACGCTGTGCCGGTGTCATGTACTGAGGACCAAGCGCCCTGTAGGTGGCGTTCATCATGTTGCACACGCCGCTGTCATTGGCATTCGAGCTGTCCGAATAGTCCACCTTGATGGTGATGATGTCAACGGGGATGGTGTTCTCGCCCACGCGGATCTTGTTCATCTGGATCAGCGCATTGGCCTCATCCCACAAAGCACCGTCATACCCCATAGCGACAATCTCTTCACGGGTATGCAGCAGCTTCATGTAGGTTCCTGTCCGCTCCACACCGTCCACGGTGTAGGTAGCATCTGAACCTTTCTTCTTGCCGAAGTAGTAGCGCGGGTTCTTGACCGGGCGCTTCGCTGAGGTCGTGCCCTGGTTCCTCTTCTGCACGTTGTAGGCTATGAAATCACGCCAGGGACGGCTCGGGTCTCTGTAGGTCACATTGATGTAGAGCTTCGTCTTCGTGCTCGTCGTGTTGTCCAAGGCGTTGATGTCGCTGCCGTTGAAAGGCTGCTCTATCACGTAGGGCATCCCCTTTGCTGCCAGCTTGCTCACGTTGGGACCGCTCGCCGTCGAGCCGTCGAAGACATCTTCAAACTCGTATTCATCTACCATGACATCGGTGTTCGTCAGCTTCACCAGATAGTCGTAGAACTCCTGCTGCCACTCCACTGCCTGCTGCCAGCCGATAAGGTAATACAGGTAGAAGTCGCCCTTCTTGCCGTGCCACTTCACATTGCTGTTCTGCATCAGGTTAGAGCCGCCAGGGATATAGCCAAGACATCCGGCTTCCTCTCCGTTCAGGAATAGCTTCATCATTGAGTATCGGGTGCCATTGCGCTCTATGTACTTCGTGCCGGGCTCAACCACGATGCCGACGGTCACTTTCTCACCTGTCGGATAGGTACGTTCTACACGCTGGGCCACACCATTCTTACAGTACATGCCTACCACGTTGCCCGTGATGTAGAAACCGGCACCGCTGTTCTCATCGTAGCATTCCATAAGTCGGGCATTGCTGTCAAGCACATGGTTGGTGGCAAACTGGAACAGAAGCGCAAGTCCGCTGCTCTCTATCGCAGCACTGGCAAAAGGCGTGAAGTTCAGCCCGCCCTCGACATTCTCTTTCACTGCGAGGCAGTTTGCACCCAGATACTTGTTGAAGCCGTTGCTGGAGAAATTGGCACCTTCCAGCGTTATCTTATAGGTTCCGTTCTGACCGCTCACTATTTCGTGATCGCCGCTCTCCTGGTTTGTGCGGTTGGCAAAGTCAAAGTTGAAGATGGCACCTTCGCTGAGGGCTGCATCTATCGCACTGCCGCTGACCGTCAGCACTATCTCATTGCTACTGTAGTGGTCATCGGTCTCTGCAACATAGTTAAGGGTACTGCCGTCCGTCACGCCGCTAATCTGCTTGGTAATGGCTTCAACCTTGTTTCTGGCTGCCACTACGCTTGTGATGGCTGTGCCGTTCTCTTTGACTGACAAGTTCACCTCATTCTTGCCAAGCTGGTAGGCTGCGACTTCCAACTGCACACTGTCATACAGGCGTACCTTGCCACCGCTCTTGTCATTGTAGCGGATGGCCACAATAGGAGTAGTGTTCTCAGGGTCAACAACCATCAGCGTAGAATAGATAATATTGCCCTTCACGCCGCTGGCATTATCGGTTCCCTGGATGCGGATTGGATAGGCACCATGTGACAGGCTGCTTCCCCCTGCATCATTTGGGTTCACGCTGATGTTATGGCTGTAGGTGTCCGTGATATTGGCGGTACCAAGTACCTTCCATTCGCCTCCCACATAGATCTCCACTTTAGCCGTAATGCCTTCCGTACCCTGGTTGTTCGGGAACTTATACATCGGCATACTCTTCAATGTGTCTGTAGTGAAGACTACGCTGCTTGCGGTATAGTTCAGTGTCTGGTTGCTCTCTACGGTCACATCCACTGCCACCACATTGATGCTTCGGCTGCCTGTTGCACCGTCCACATCAGTAATCTTCAGCTGGAGTCTGCGCGTTCCGGCATTGGTGAAGTAACGTGACAGGTCAAACTCAAAGTCATAGGTGTCTGATGTTGCACTGCTGCCCTTCACTCGTGGATAGGTTGCCAATACCTGTTGGGTGTCGCGGTCTATGATCTGGGCTGTCTCAATGTCGCGGAGATCCTCTCCGCTGCTGGTGGTCATCACGCTTCGGATAGCAGCCCTCAGGACAAACTCACCGCCTGCTGACGCATAGAATGGGCTACGCTCAAAGTTGGCACTGACTATCTTGCCACCGCCGCCACCGCCTGTTGATACGGGGATGGTCACAGGGTCACCAATGGGATCACCGGCTGCATTCACCATCTGGATCTTACGGCTCTCAGTGTCACCCTCTTCTGTCACGTCTTCTAAGTTCGTGGGGATAAGGTCGTATGCACCTCCTGTTGAGAAGGCATCCTTGCCGTCCTTTTTGGGTTCGTCTTTGGTTTCTACATCGCTACCACCGCCACCGAAGTCTTTCCATAGGCCGACTTCACCAAAGTCACTTACCTCACCTTGGAACTGTTTAGTCTCCATCTGGTTCTCACCAATGGAATACGAGATAATCAGTCCTTTCTTGGCGTATGTCACTTTCGTACGTTCCTGATAGGCTACCAATGCCTGAACTGCTGTAGCAAGCGTGTAATAGGCACCAACGCCTGAGGCACCGATGAGGCTGTCAATGATGATATAGGGCTCGCTGCCGGCGGCCAGGCTGCCGAAGTCTTTCCAGTTCTCTTCGTTGGTCCAGTTGGTTTCAGTCACGGTCTTACCGATGTATTGGTATGTCTTCCAAATACCGGCACCAATCTCAAATGAGATAATCAAACCGCTCACGGCTTTCCCAGCATTCCATGCGGCATGAACGGCGCTCAGTTCCTGGTTCGTTGCGTCACACAGCACATAGTAGCCCTTAATGGGGATCTCGTTCGTCGCGTTGAAGATGCTGGCAGGGATGTCCTCTGGGGCAATAGGCTGCATGTCACCACCTTTCCAGATATATGGGATATTCTTTTCTTTACGCACATAGATGACTTCACCAGAAAGCGGTACTTTCACAAAGACTGGAGTCTCATCTGACACATAGAGTTCCTTCGTGTCATACTTGTAGTAGTAGATGCCGGCCTTGCTGATGGTATCTTTCATAACACCGGGTTCCTCATCATCCCACAGGTCTATCATCACCACCTCTTTCTTGCCCAGATTGCCCAGCGTTTCAAGCAGTTCTTCACTAAGCATTTCCTCGGTGATGGCACCGGCGGGCACGTCGCTGCTGAATGTCACCAGCGTCTCTGCCGTCTCGCTCCATGCCCAGGGCTTGTGCGTGGTGCGGTGGAGAAACACCCTGTCCTTGCGGACTTCAAAACCGGGGAATGTATTGTATTGCGCTGAGCCGGTGAAGCTCTTGTAATACTTCAAGTCTTTATAAGCCACAAAACAACCTTCCATAGTGCTGTACAACACATTAAATGGAGCCAAAACGCTTTGGTTTTCTGTCTCAATCGGCACGGATATAATACCGTCAAACTCCACAACCTTACGACCGTTGATCTCCAGAAGAGACTCTACTGCCTCTTCGAGGTTCACCTTGTCCTCGCTGCTCATCAGTCCGTCATGCTCCGATGTGGCCAATGGGATAGACAACGGGACCATTTTCTTTTCGCCACTCAGCATCGTCAGCTCCATCCACAACCCATCATCGTTGCCGCCAAAGGTGATGTCTGACACCGTCAGGTCACTGTTATCGTTCACTCGACCGTCAAGCTCGTCGATGGCTGCGGCAAGCTTCTTGTTCAGGTAGTCCTGTAACTCTGCCTTCTTGGTCTCCAGTGCGGCTGTCAGGCCCTGCACGTTGTTCAGTGGTATCAAGTCTTCGCTCTTATGGAAGAAACTGTCAAACGCATCAGCAAACTGCGCTTGCGTCGGTATCTGTCCCTTCCTGAACCAGTTCTTAAGAACACTTCTTTTCTGTGTACTCATATCTTAAAACGGTTTTTGATTAGTATTCAAACGGTATTCAAACTTATTGTAAACGCATAATGTAAGACAACACGAAATAGGGCGGGCGGTTCTCATGCGCTGCACCGCCACCGGTGCTGCCAGTCTTGGTGGTACTTTGGGATATGGTGGTACGCGTTATCTCAAGTCCGCCGTTGTCATTGTCGGAGTCTCCACTGCCGTAGGCGCCAGGAACGACAACTGAACCATTGCTCTCTGAATAGTAAATATCCTTATAATTATGGGTATGATCCATACTGTGGGTATGACCAGGCAGTTCTGACTCGGTCAGCTTGTGGGTCTTCTCACCGCCTGTATTACCGACGGTGTTATAGTCTGACTCTGATCCCTGGCCGACGATGAAACGTCCGCGAAGGTCAGGCAGACAGAACATGCCGGAGGCCGTGCCGCTCTTGTTGAACCTCGTGCCGATTACTTGGTAAAGATCCGGGTATAGGCTCTGACTCAATGCCTGACCATCACAAAGGGCATAGCCTTCTGGTATGCCAGTTCCGCTGTACATCTCTACAACGCCCAGCGGAACGGGCTTGATCTTCGCAACCTCGTCCAGTATGTCTGCCATCTGGTTCCTCAGGCTGACGGCTATCGCCTCAACATCTACAGGCGTGGTCAGCTCGGCCCACGGCCATTGTTCTTCACCGCCGCCCTGTGTCACCTGTCGCGTGGTGTAAGCACCCGTGTAGGTGACGGTGTCCTGTGTCACGTTGCCGTTCACCGTCGTCAGGTGCAGATAGTCCGAGTCCGTATCGCTGCCGGGGAAATGCAGTACCTCGCCCATCGGATAGGCTACCGTCTTCAGGAACACATAGCCTTCCTCTCTGCCGCCGCCGGTTTTCACTCCGCAGCCGCTCAGGATGGTCTTGTCGCCTACCATGTTGCCCAAAGCACCAAGCATGTCGATATTGTTCTGCAGGGCTTCCAGCGTCTCACAGTCCAGGGGGAACGTGCGGTTCTCCTGACTCGTGTAGTTTCCTATTATTCTGTCCATAATGATATATTTTTATTAGTGTTATTCTCTTTCTCGCTCTATCACGGAAATCACCAGCTCTGCGGCATGTGGATGCTGATGAGCTTCAAAGCTGATGTTACCCATCCATCTCTCTGTGACATCGTTCCGTTTCAGTCCGACATACTCCACGCCAAAGCGCATACCTGCCAACTTGTAGCGTCTTACTGCGCTGTTCAACTTACGTTCGTCAACCTGACCCCACAGGCGGCTCGGCAGCCTCACGGCAAAGTCAAGGTCGCTGCTGCCGCCATAGCCGCGGCTATTCAGCGTCTGGGGCGTGGTCAGCGTCTTCCCGTCAGCTCGCAGACTGAGGGTCACACCTGTAGAGCGGGTCGTTTCAATGATGGTTATCCCACGACGCTCCGGGTCGAAGAGGTCGTTCAGCATACGCCGCAGATTGCAGGTCTGGCCGTTGCGCCTCATTTCCTCGTTCACATCCCTGCGGTATCTCAGCAGGGCCTTCAGCTCAGCAGCCGCCGGTTGGGTTACGGCATAGACCAAAGCGCCCATCAGAGGCTTACGTAGGCACATAGGGAGAAGTTGCAGCCCCAAACGTCTTATGTCAACATCAAACAGGCTCATACGTATTCCTCCATCGTTATGGTCACATCACTGTCTGCCGCACTCATATATCCGCTGTGCGGAACTACTCTTACGTTGATTGCCGTCCAGCTGTCAGAACCGTTTGCCATGATGGCAGAACTTTCAACCTCAGCAATCTTTACGCCCTCTACCTGTTGCACCGCATCTACAAGGGCCATGTTTGAATACACGCCATTGAAGGGAAGGTTCTCTACATAGTCCTGAACGGCTTCCAATACGGACTTGGCTACAGATGTCGCTTCTAACATCCCGTCATAGCAGATGCTCAGAGCACACTTGAAACGGTCGGCACTCTCGTTGACTAAACTGATACGCACACCGGCATCCTTCACCTCTCGAAGGTAGTTCTCCAACTGCCCCTGCGTTGCTGCATCCAGAGCTGTACGTTTGCCGGCCGTCTCACCGGCAACCTTAATCGTCAGAATACTTGTTAAAGCATTCTCACTGACAGCGGCATATTTGACCACTCGTATATTCTCAATCTCACTTGCGGTCATATCGCTTGTGTCATATTCGTCACTGTCACCTGATAGAGTTTTGCCCTTCAGGAACTTTAGCACCTTGTCTCGGTACCATTTAGCCCTGTGTGGGGTGAGATCGTCCAGAGCTGCATCAACCTCGCTCTTGTGGGTGTCTATAAGGCGTTCCACTACCCACGAGGCAACAGCAACAATATAGAACAGAAGGTTCTCAACGCTTACAACAGAAAATTTCTCGCTAAAGCTGTCACCAACTGAAAAACCGTAGGCTCTCGCTACGTCTTCATTGGCCATCCACTCCGCGCATATTGCGCTCTTGATTTCTGATATTGTCCTTGCCATATTGCTATGCTATTTCAAAATCTACACCTACTACCATATATCCAATTCCACCCCTCCACATATCTGCCATGTTATCATCGGTTAGGGCGGTCGCTGGACTTACATCGTTGTTCTTACAGTAATTCTCAAACAACTTATTCCAGATACTAACGGGCAGTTCAAGTACCATGCCAGCCCTCAGCTCTTCCGTGACAGTCAGACCGTTCAGAGCGGCAATCTCTTCGATAGCCTCTATCGAGCCTTTTTCTTGCAGGGCAATATCCATGAGCGTCTGGCCGCTCTTCACAATCACTGTCTTCATAGTTTCACTTTTAATATGATATAACCACCTGCCAGGAGCGTTGCAAGAAGTCCCACGTACCACAACCAACGCCACGACTTTTTCTTCACTACCGTCACTTCTTTCAAACTGCCTCCGTTATAGGTTGAGTCGTTTTGGGCTATGCTCAGTTCCTGGCTCTGTTTGGTTGCCTTCTCCTGGCGATTGTCTGTGCGCTTCGCTTGGTGCTGCCCTCTGCCCTTGTATGTATCTTTGCTATGTTCTACCTCATGCAGCAACACGCGACCACAGGAGTCTGTAACTATGCGCTCATGGAACTTCTCCACAACGCTGTCACTCCATTGGGTGTGCATAGTCTCTTCCTGAGTGGTTGCATGCCCTTCCTGTTCCGTTTGCCCTGTTGACAACAGGACCGAAGAGCTGCTTGCCTGAACTGTTTCTATCAGCTGTTCAGTCACCTTCTGTTTGGTCCTGCATCCGCACAGGCCCAGGGCAAGAAGGAATACGAGTATTCTGATTGTTGTCTTCATCGCTCAAATGCCTTTGTATTCAGTTTTAGCATTAAAGCAGGGGCAGTCCTTGATACGCTCCCAGCTATCTATGACACCGTTCCCGTTCTTATCGGGGCTGAAATCCCTGTGTCCCTGGATCACGGCCTCTGGGAATTTCTGCTTCAATAGCTTCAGCAACTTTCTCATTGAATCCTTTTGGGCATCAGTACGGTTGTCTTCCGGTTCACCCTTAGCGTCAATGCCCCCCGTGTAGGCAACATTTACTGTCACACTATTGAAACCTTTCACCCCGTTACTCACTTTCTCCGTGTCAAGCATCTGATGGATCTTGCCGTCTGCTGTTATCACATAATGATAGCCAGGAGCCTTCCACCCCTTGCGTTTGAACTCCAGTTCCAGGTCTCTTACTGTAGCCTTCTGGCTCCCTGCCGTACAGTGGACGGCAATGTACTTGATATTTCTCATTGTCTTCTCTTATTTGTTTTTACGCATGATTTCATCTACTGCCAGTTTGAAGCCAAATATTGTTGCGGCATACACCATCGTCTGCCCGAAATACCACAAGGCACCATTCGGAACGTCGCCGTCACCGCTCTTGAAAAAAGCGATATAGCACATCACAATGCCGCTGATAAGCGTCATCACTGCCGTCGTATATTGTACTTTGTCTTTTGTATGCTGTTCCATAATCGTCAATATGTTGCTTCTATTTGTATGCCTGTCTTCGTGATCTTAATGCTGCCGACTTTCATACCGTCCATCTCCAGCTGTTCTTTAATCTTAGTGCGCCAATAGATGGGGTCATTGTCCAGCAGCATGTCACTGATACCGACTCCTATCATCGGGCGTTCCTTCAGTTCTCCTTGGTGCATAGCCAGAATGATAGCCTGGCTCTGCTGTAAGGTCTCGCCCAAGGTTAAGCCCTGTGTAATTTGCCCAAGGCTGTCCCTCTTGACGTTTATCTGCGGCTCGTAGTCTGTTAGTTGTATTCCGGTCATAGCGCTAATGTTTTACTGTCTCATCTTCATAATCACCTCTCTTGCTCTTAGCAAGCGGGGTTCCTGCCCATGTCGTGATAGCGGTCTTCAGAGCTGCACCACCATCTTGCGGGGATGGCACCCAGTCGGTCATAGCGGACTTTAGATTGTTTATTTCATCCTCTATGGCATTCAAATTTGATGTCAGCTGCGCAATGTTAATCAGTCCACCCAGATTGCCGCCATTGATGACAATGGTATCGATATGGTCCACTTTCAGAACCACCAACTGAGCCAAGTCACCACTCAGACTGCCGACTGTCACGGCACTGCCCACTTTGGGGGTTATGAGCATCTCTCCTTCATCATCCAGTTCTGAAGCCCTCAGCCGCACATCAGGAATGGCTATACCGCCTATCTGAACTTCGCACAGACAGCCGTCCACACTGTTCACGATGCCCTGATAGATGGTGATTTCCTTGCCACCACCAACACCACGCAGAAGTTCTTTCAGTTTACTGTACTCGTTCATTGTTCAGCTCAGTCTAAATCCTAAGTCAATCTTACGCGAACCACCTTCTTTCCCAAACTCCGTTGTCACGGAAGTCACGAAATAGGTGCCATCCTTATAGGGGTAGTCCTTGTCTCTCAGTGTCACACTGTCAGCCGGTCTGCACATCGGTATCAGCCACCCTGTGATGCTGCCCTCATAGCCGTCAAACGTCCGGCGCTTTACTTCCTGTTCGCCACGAGCCTTCATGCTCGCATCGTCTGAGGTAGGACACTTCACTTCAATTTTCTCGCCTCCGGTGCTGCCGGTCTCCACTTCCTTGACTTTGCCATCAGGGAGCAAGGCCTTGACCACCACTTTCACCTTCTTGTCTTCCGCACGCTGGTAGGTCAAATCTTCCTTCTCGACATTCATTGCAAGGTCATAGAAACGTTCCTTGCCAACTTTCTCCCCAGGAGGATGCACATGCA
>ERZ842401.5855-NODE-5855-length-13394-cov-8.732889_pt1 | contig 13394 bp, 11 predicted proteins | sample MGYA00521270_ERZ842401 | MGnify/ENA primary metagenome ERZ842401 (study PRJEB31892, sample SAMEA3878208) | bioreactor metagenome | biome: Moose rumen | place: Sweden | collected 2011-10 | study: EMG produced TPA metagenomics assembly of the PRJEB12797 data set... | reverse complement strand
AGGCCTGGCTTCTGCCTTATTCTGACTTGATGACCTTGCTTCTGGCACTCTTTATTGCACTTTTTGCTATTTCGCAGACAGACCAGAAGAAGATGTCGGAACTTGCGCAAGCCTTTACTGCAGCCTTCAATATGGGCGGTCCGTCGTTCTTCGACAAAGCCGGTCCTAACGTAGGCCGGCGGGCAGAGACACCTTCGGATGAGGATTTGGGTAATTCTGCTTATTTTGCTGAGAATATGCAGTTGGAGGAATTACAGCGCAAGCTGGAGGCCTATATTGAAGAAAACAATTTGGATGAGCAGCTTAGTACACAACTGGCTGAAGAAGGGCTGATGATTCGTATTAAGGAACGGGCATTATTCCCTTCCGGTTCAGCACAACTGGTGGGACAGGCGCAGTCCATTGTACCGGTAGTATCCGGAATGCTGGCTTCTATTCCAGAACGAGTGGTGATTTCCGGTCATACGGATAATGTACCTATAAATACGGCACAGTATCCTTCCAACTGGGAACTTAGTGCTTCCCGCGCGATGAATCTGATGAAGGCGATTTTGGCATCGGAAAAGTCACTCAATCCGGCACGGTTTAGCGCCATTGGTTATAGTGAATATCGGCCTATAGCGGATAATAAAACCGAGGCTGGCAGACAGCAGAATCGGCGGGTAGAGATTTTCATTGCCCGTAATTACCGTTTTAATCCGGATGAACCGGCAGGTGGCAAGAAAGCTGCGCAGCCAGATACCGGAGCGGATGGCACACCTAATCCGGGAACCAGTAGTACGCCTGCAACGCCTTCCACCAATGGAACAGCAAGCAGCAATATGGCAACAACAACGTTTTAGGTAAGGCAGGAGCAGCCGGCTGAGAAAGCCGGCTTCTTCTATGCCTGAGTGATACAGGGGGTTATTTTGGTAGCAGGAATTGGTATGGATATTGTGGAAGTGGCAAGAGTGGAAAAGGCCATAACCCGGGAACATTTTGTGCAGCGGGTTTATACACCTGCGGAAATCGCTTATTGCAGGAGCCGTGGCAAACAGGCAGGACAGAGCTTTGCGGCACGTTTTGCAGCCAAAGAGGCCGTTTTAAAGGCTTTTGGTACGGGCCTGCGGGGAGGGAATCTGACGGATATTGAAGTTTTGCCGGATGATTCAGGCTGCCCAAGGGTTTATTTACGTGGTTATTTTGCCGATTTGGCCTGCGACAAGGGCGTGAATAATATTTGGTTGTCCCTGACACATACGAGAGAATATGGAGCGGCACAATGTGTAATGGAGGCGTGAAGATGAAGATTGCAGTAAGTGAGGAAATGCGGCAGATTGACAGACTGGCAGCAGAAGAATATGGCCTGCCGGAGCTTTTGCTTATGGAAAGTGCCGGACACAGGGTGGCGCAGGCAATGGAGCATCTGCTAGGCTCGGTAGACGGCAAGACCATCTGTGTGCTCGCTGGCAGCGGCAATAATGGCGGGGATGCCTTTGCGGCAGCCAGATATCTCAGCAATATGGGCGCAAAAATCAAGATATTCCTTACCTGCGAACCGGCGCATTTAAAGACAGCCTCATCCAGAATGAAGAAGTCCGGCGACAAAATGGGGCTGGAGGTTCACGGTTTAGAAGAGGACAGGGATTGGAATCGTCTGCATTTTGCTTTAAAATTTGCGGATGCTGTTTTGGATGGTATATTAGGTACCGGGTTTAATGGCGAGCTCAAGAAAAAAGTGTTGCGCCTCATTGAAGAAGTGAATGAAGCCGGGAAAAAAGTGCTGTCTATTGATATTCCCAGCGGAGTGGAGGCGGATACCGGCAAGGTATCTACGGTGGCTGTAGCCGCAGATATGACGCTTACATTGGGAATGCCGAAGGTGGGGCATTTGCTGAGTCCCGGCGCCGATATGACCGGACAGCTTATTGTGGATGATATCGGCATTCCCAAAAAACTTTTGCAAAGTGAAAAAATCCGTCAGTCGCTTTTGGATGAGACATTGGCGCAGTCTTTACTGCCTCTGCGGAGTAAATCTGTGCATAAGGGAGATTGCGGCAAGATATTGGTCATAGCGGGCTCTCTGGGGATGACCGGAGCGGCAGCACTGGCGGCAACATCAGCCTTGCGGGCGGGTGCCGGTGTGGTAACGCTGGCTGTGCCTGCATCCTTACAGGCGATATTAGCCGGTCAGTTACTGGAAGTTATGGTTCAGCCAGTAGAAGATGCGGGAAAACCGGGGAGATTTGGCGGTGAGGATGCCTTGAATCGCTTGCTGGAACTGGCGCAGCGCCATGACGCTGTACTGATTGGCCCAGGCTTGGGGAGGGCTTTGGAAACACAGGAACTCATTCGCTTGTTTGTCAGCAGGGTAAATAAGCCGCTGATTATGGACGCAGATGCAATTTTTGCTTTTCAGAGTCAGCCGGATAATTTGAGCAAGCTGCCACAGGTGCCGGTACTGACACCGCACTTAGGCGAGATGGCAGGACTTTTAGGTGTTTCTGTGCCGGAGCTTAGGGAATCCCTGCTGCCCATTGTGCGTGAAGCGGCAGAGGAATATCAGTGCGTGTTTGTGGTTAAGAGCGAATGTACGCTGGTGGCTTATCCAGATGGTATGGCCTTTTTCTCTGCTGTTGGCAATCCCGGCATGGCCACCGCAGGCAGCGGTGATGTGCTGGCGGGAACCATTGCTGGACTGATGAAGCAGACGGAAAGCGGTCTGGCTCCACTAGCTGGTGTATATCTTCATGGGCGGGCAGGAGATATTGCCTATGCGGAAAAGGGGGATTCTTTGCTGGCCAGCGATATCCGGGAGAACCTGGCTGAGGCGGTAAAAGAACTTCGTCAAAAGCAACTGAATTTTTGTGCGCAAATGTCCAAGTAACGTGTACGATTTTGTAATATCTACGTCTTTTGGGTAAAAATGCAGGTAAATCCTTGACATTTGTATATTACAGGCATAAAATAAAGTTACTTTGAGGAAAAAGAAAAGGGGTTTTAGCATGGCAAATGTAAACATTGACTGGTCTAAATTAGGCTTCAGCTATCAGCCGATTTCCAAGCGATATGTAGCGAACTATAAAGATGGGCATTGGGAAAAGGGCGGTTTGACGGAAGATGCCACCGTTGTACTCAATGAGTGTGCCGGCATTTTACAGTATTGCCAGGAAGTTTTTGAAGGCTTAAAGGCATATCGCAGGCAGGATGGAAGTATCGTTACCTTCCGTCCGGATCTCAATGCCAAGCGGATGATGGATTCGGCCAAGCGTCTGGTTATGCCGCCGGTGCCGGAGGAGATGTTCATGGAGGCGGTTGACCAGGTGGTAGCGGCAAACAAGGGCTGGATTCCGCCCTATGAATCCGGCGGAGCATTGTACCTGCGTCCGTATCTTTTTGCTACGGGACCGGTTATCGGCGTTAAGCCATCTGATGAATATCAGTTCCGTCTCTTTGGTACGCCGGTAGGTTCCTACTTCAAGAATGGGATAAAGCCCATTACCATCTGTGTCAGTGACTTTGACCGAGCCGCACCGCATGGTACCGGTGATATCAAGGCTGGTCTTAATTATGCGATGAGCCTGCATCCCTACATTCTGGCACATGAAAATGGTTATGATGAAAATATGTACCTGGATGCAGCTACCCGTACTTATGTGGAGGAAACAGGTGGTGCCAACTTCCTGTTCGTCACCAAAGACAATGTAATCGTTACGCCGAAATCCGATTCCATCCTGCCCTCCATAACCCGACGTTCGCTGGTGACTTTAGCGGAGAATCTGGGCTACAAGGTGGAACATCGTCCGGTGAAGTTCACGGAGCTTGAGGATTTTGCAGAAGCCGGTCTTTGCGGTACGGCTGCGGTTATCTGTCCTGTGGGCAAAGTCGTATCTAAGGATAAGACTATTGAATTTGCCAGCGGCATGCAGGAAATGGGCCCTGTACTTACTAAATTGTATAACACTCTGCGTGGAGTACAGCTCGGCACCGTTGAAGCTCCTGAAGGCTGGATTCGTGAAATTAAATAAGTTTTTTACAGCCATCTCCTTTGGGAGATGGTTTTTTCATCCAATTTTTAGAAAAAAGGCGTAAAATTTTACAATAGTAACAAGGAGTTCTTTACAAAGAACACGAATTCTTCATATAATAGAAGAAAGAGATATAATGGAAGTGTAATACTAGGGAGTTTTGTTTTATGCCGATTGATTTTTCCTTGCCTGTACAATTTCATGGAATCCTCTCCACTATAGGATGGTTTGATGTATTGGATATTCTGATTGTGGCGGCAATTTTGTATAAGGTCTATGAAATGCTGCAGGATACTCGGGCCATTACGCTGGTCAAGGGGATTTTGGTGCTGCTGGCCGTGACTATGGTCTGCAGCTGGCTGGACTTGCATGTTATTTCCTGGCTATTGCAGAAAACGGTGACCTTGCTTTTTGTGGCGCTGCCCATTGTTTTTCAGCCGGAACTTAGAAGGGCTTTGGAGCATTTGGGGCAGGGACGCTTTTTGGGAACCGCAGCACTATTGGATGACGAGGAAGCCCGCACCGTGGTGAAGGAGATAACCAAGGCGGTTAAGCAGCTGGCGGCTACGAAAACCGGTGCGCTTTTAGTTATTGAACGCAATATGGGACTTAATGATGTCAGTGCTACAGGGATTCAGATTGATGGACTGATTTCGGCAGAATTTTTGCTTAATGTCTTTATCGTCAATACACCGCTTCATGATGGGGCAACGGTTATCCGGGGCAACCGCCTGATTGCGGCAGGCTGTCTGCTCCCGCTGACGGAGAATCGTACACTCTCCACGGAATTAGGGACGCGCCATCGGGCGGCTATCGGTCTTTCGGAGCAATGTGATGCCCTCGTCGTGGTGGTCAGTGAAGAAACCGGCACGATTTCCGTGGCGGAAAACGGCCATATCATGCGGCATTTAAGCCCCGAGTATTTGCAGGAAGTGTTGATGCCGGCCTTTGAAGTGCCAAAGACAGGGCTGAAGGATATGGTGATGAACTGGAGGAAGAAGAAATGATTTCACGCTTTCGCAGTTTAATTCAACGTAATATAGCGGCTAAGATTGTGGCTCTGCTGGTCGCGGTGATTCTCTGGGGGTATGTGATGAATGAGCAGAACCCTTCCACGGAAGGCTCGTTCACCGCACATGTACAGCTGGTCAATGTGCCGGAAGGGTACAAGGTCACACAGGGAACGGACAAGGTCAAGATTACTGTGCGGGGCGCGCGCTCCCTGTTCGTCTCCAGCGGTGACGAAGACTTTGAAGCCCGGGTGAATTTGAGTGAGGGTAAAGAGGGCAAAGGGGAATACAAGGTTCACATCAAAATGCCACAGGGATTCGAATTGGTGGATGTGCAGCCGGATACAGTGGAAGTTACCCTTGACCCAATTGTGAGCCGCAAGGTGCGTGCGGATATCAGTGTCAATGGTTCACCGGCCAGTGGTGTGACGGTAGCCAAGGTTACGCAGGCCAGCGCAGAGGTTTCGGTGGAAGGTCCGTCTTCGGCAGTTAATGAAGTGGACAGGCTTATTGGCTATGTGGGGCTTACCAGCAAAAATGATGGTGATTTTGCCCTGCAAGTACCGCTCACGGCCATCAATAGCGATGGCAAGGAGGTTTCCGGCGTTTCCATTCAGCCCGCTACCATGTATGTGGCTGTACAGATGGCTCGGGGGCTTACCAAGAAAATCGTCACCATCCATCCCGTAGCCGAAAATGACTTGCCGGGGCGTTTGGAATTAGTAGCCATAAAACCCAATCCCTTGCAAATCGAGGTAGCAGGCGCAGAAAACATCATTGCATCGCTTACGGCTGTGGATACGGAAAAGATTACGCTGGCTGATGTGTTGCAGAATACGGATAAAACGGTGAAGCTGTCTTTGCCGCCGGGGGTTACGGTGACCAATCATGATGTGCTGGTGCATATCGTCGTAAAAGAAAAGATAACAGGAAAGAGTATGGAGTGAAGGTTCAAGTGATTCGCATAAAAAATATGCAGGTGGCTTTTGATGATGAACGCCCCCTGATGACACTTGCAGCCAAACGCTTGCAATTACCACCTCAGGCAATTACTGAGGTGGTAATTGTGCGTAAGGCTGTAGATGCCCGCCGTTACCATGGTGCGCCGGTACAGTTTGTCTATATGCTGGATGTGTCCGTGAATATCCCGGAGAAAAATATCGCCAAAAAACTGCGCAAGGATAAACAGGTGGAATTTTTGTCGGAGAAAAAGCCGGTTCGTCTAAACTTCCGTCCCCGGAAGGAGGGGCAGTTGCGTCCGGTGGTGGTGGGCTTTGGTCCTGCGGGCATGTTTGCGGCGCTGACGCTGTCCAGAGCAGGCTGGAATCCGTTGGTACTGGAGCGTGGCAGTGATGTGGAAAGCCGCAAGGCTGCTATAGAACTGTTCTGGCAGACCGGTACATTAAATGAACGTTCCAATGTGCAGTTTGGTGAGGGCGGCGCGGGAACCTTTTCGGATGGCAAGCTCACGACCCGCATCAGTGATGAACATATACAAGATGTACTGTCTGCCTTTATCGAGGCTGGTGCACCGGAGGAGATACGTTACCTGCATAAACCGCATATTGGTACGGATTTATTGCAGGGGGTGGTGAAAAATATCCGACAGGAGATAATCCGTCTGGGCGGCGAAGTGCGTTTCCTGTCACAGGTAACGGATTTGGAGATTGATGGCGGGCAGGTGCAGGCCGTCATCGTAAATGGTGATGAGCGCATAGCCTGCAATCAGGTTTTCATGGGCATTGGGCATTCTGCTCGTGACACCTATCGTATGCTGCTGCAAAAGGGGCTGCAAATGGAGGCTAAACCTTTTGCTATTGGTGTGCGCATAGAGCATCCTCAGGAATTTATTGACAGAGCGCAATATGGTGAGGATGCAGGTCATCCACGCCTGCCTGTGGCAGACTATGCACTTACCTATAAGGATCCGCAGACAGGACGGGGCGCATATTCCTTTTGTATGTGTCCCGGCGGTCAGGTAGTGGCGGCAGCGTCACTAAAGGGGCAGGTTTGCACCAATGGCATGAGCAATTATCGGCGGGATTCCGGTATTGCCAACAGTGCCTTGCTGGTGCAAGTAGGGCCGGATGATTTTGGTCAGGAAGTTCTCGCGGGGATGAATTTGCAGGATAAATTGGAAAAGCTGGCCTTTGAACTAGGCGGCAGCAATTACTATGCGCCGGTACAGACCGTGGGAGATTTTTTAGCAGGGACGGCAGGTTCTAAAGCGTTTTTAACCACGCCCACCTATCAGCCGGGCGTAAAGGCGGTAGATTTGCACAAATGTCTGCCGAAATTTTTGAGCCAGACACTGGAAGGGGCGTTGCCACATTTTGATAAAAAAATCAAAGGCTTTGCCGACAAGGGCGTGGTGATGACCGGTGTAGAAGCCCGCTCATCTGCCCCCTGCCGCATTTGCCGCAGCCGGGAAACCATGCTGGCTGAAGGGGTAAAAGGCTTGTATCCTATGGGAGAAGGAGCAGGCTATGCTGGCGGTATTATGAGTGCCGCTGTGGACGGCATGAAGGCGGCCTTGGCATTTTTGCAAAGCATGAATTGAGAAAAGCGTGAAATGTGGAAGGGGATTAGGCATGATTGATGAACATGAATGGAAATATGTTTTGCAGGCTGCTGCGGATGGCACGTTTTCTGCGGCAGCGAAAAAACTCTTTGTGTCTCAGCCGTCGCTTTCCCAGTCGATAAAGAAAATCGAGGGTGAAATCGGACTGCCTCTCTTTGACCGCAGCCAGACGCCTTTGCAACTCACGGCGGCGGGGGAAATCTATGTGCGCAAGGCCAAAGAAATGCAGCGCATTTATCATGAACTCGTGCAGGAGACAGCAGACCTTACGGGGATGAAATCGGGAATGCTCATCATCGGCAGTTCCCGCACGCGCTCCACCTGTTACCTGACCCAGCCCATCATTGAGTTTCACCGGCGCTACCCGGGCATACGGCTGATGGTGAAGGAGCACAGTGTCCAAGAGTTGAAAGAGGCTGTGGCAGCAGGGGATGTGGACTTTGCGCTGATTTATGAACCCTTGGAGAGTAATTTTGAACGGATTCCCCTGCTGTCGGAAAAGACTTTGCTGGCACTGCCGTCCACGCATTCTTTCGCGCAGGGGTATAATCATGTACAGGGAGCGCCCTATCCGGTGATGTCCTTTGCCCGTATGCATAAGCAGCCTTTTATCTGTTTGCAGGAAAGCCGCCGCATGTCGCGGATTTTCAGTGATTTATGTGTGGAGACACAGTGCAGTCCGAATGTAGTCTTTGAAGCCAACAGCATTGTGGATGCCGCCGAGCTATGTGCCGCAGGTATGGGGGCTACGTTGGTCACGGATATGGTGGTGCATAATGGCCGCTGGTCGGAGCCACCCTGCTTCTTTCAGTTGGAGGAGCAGGTGGATGACCGCCAGCTCGTGGCCGCCTATGCCCGAAACAAGCATCTTTCGCAGGCGGCACGAAAATTTATCGAGCTTTTGCAGGGGCTTTAGGGCGTGTTGATTAAATGAAACTCGCTTTGGCAATATTGTATTTTTCAATAGCAGCTATAAGGATTATGTATTTTCCTTATAGCTGCTATTTATATATAATAGGTTTAGTTAATATCTCGTTTTAGAGATTTGAGAAAGCCTAGTGTTATTAGGAGGGAAAGGAATATGGCAACGGAAATTTCGCGCCGCACATTTATCAAAGGGGCGGCAGCGGCCGGTGTTGTACTGGCAGCCGGCACGTATTTTGCCTGGGATGGGAAAAATATTCCGGAAAAGGTAAAAACAGGGGATGTAACCTATGATGTACTGGTAATTGGCAGCGGCGGCGCCGGTATGCGGGCGGCACTTGCAGCAGCAGAACGCAAGGAACTCAAGGTAGCCGTGATGACGAAGCTGGTGCCGACCCGCTCCGCATCGACGATGGCACAGGGCGGCATGAATGGTGTTACGGGCGTGAGCGACCCGACAGACACCGTTGAATCCCATGTCTTTGATACCATCAAGGGCGGTGACTATCTCTGCGACCAGGATGCCGTGGAATATTTCGCTGAACGTGCCGGACAAAACATCTACGAAATGGATTATATGGGCTATCCCTATAACCGTCAGAAAGATGGTGCCTTCCATCAGCGCAAGATGGGCGGTCACAGCCATCCGCGTGCTTCCTACTTTGAAGACCGCGCAGGTCATGCCATGGTGCATACCCTTTTCGAACAGTGTCTGGAAAACAACATCGACTTTATTTCCGAATGCCAGATGCTCGAAATCAGCATGGACGGCGATAAACTCAACGGCGTAATCGCCATGGATATGCGCACGGGCAATCTGATGGGGGTACCGGCGAAATCCGTCATCATCGCGACCGGCGGCTATGGGCGCGTGTACTGGGTGCGTACGTCCAATCCCTACAGCTCCACAGGTGATGGCATTGTAGCCGGTATGAACGTGGGTATTCCCTTCAAAGACCCGGAAATGGTGCAGTTCCATCCTACGGGCTTGTCGGCTAACGGCGTACTGCTCTCCGAATCCAGCCGTGCCGAAGGTGCGCTGCTCATCAACAAGAACGGCGAGCGCTTTATGAGCAAATATGCGCCGGAACGCATGGAACTGGCAACGCGCGATATCGTAGCCCGCGCCATTGCCACGGAAATTGAACAGGGCCGCGGTGTCGGCGAAGGCATCCATGCCGGTGTCTATATGGACTTTACCAAGATTCCCGCCGAGCGCATCCATGAGCGCCTTGGTCAGGTATATGACCTGTCCCGCCGCTTTGCCGGTGTGGATATCACCAAAGAACCCGTACCCATTGCACCGACCTGTCACTATTCTATGGGCGGTCTGGAAATGGCGGACTTCCATACGGGCGAAAGCCGCGTGAAGGGCGTTTATGTAGCCGGTGAATGCAGCTGCGTATCCGTACATGGTGCCAACCGCTTAGGCGCAAACTCCCTGTCGGAAGTGCTGGTCTTCGGTCATACCGCCGGTGACGGTGCCGCTGAATTTGCCAAAGCCAACTCCTATGTAGGCAGTCAGGATTCTTTGGCGAAAGCCTGCGACAAGTGGAAAGAGACTTTTGACAAGGCAACCACCCGCGGTCGGGAAGGCAACAAGAGCGTACCGGAAATCCGCGATGCCATGATCAATACCATGTGGTACAAGGCCGGTGTATTCCGCGATGAAGCACAGCTTACGCAGGCCAGCGCCGAACTCGATGCTCTGGATAAAGAATACGAACATTGCTATGTCGGCGATAATTCCCATGTCTATAACACCGCTTTCGAGCAGTATGTAGAGCTGGGCAACCTCCTGCAGATTTCCCATGCGATTGTGCAGGGCGCACTTGCCCGCAAGGAAAGCCGTGGCGGTCATTCCCGCCGGGACTTCCCGCAGCGTGATGACGTGAACTTTTTGAAGCACACCTTGATTTTCAAGGACAAGGAAACCGGCAAATACCGTGCCGAGTATAAAGATGTCGTAATCACGAAATACCAGCCGAAAGAAAGGAAGTATTGATTATGGATGTGAAACTTAGAATCCATCGCTTCGTAGAAGGCAAAAAGTGGGAACAGAATTACATCGTAACCTTAAAAACAGGCATGACGGTTCTCGAAGCCCTCATTGAAATCAAGGAAAAACAAGACCCGACACTTTCCTTTACCTGTTCCTGCCGCTCCAGTATCTGCGGCGCCTGCGCTGTCCGTGTCAACGGCAATGCCGAACTGGCCTGCGAAATGCTGGTCGAAAATCTGGTGAAGCGTTATGATACCACGGAACTGACCATTGAGCCGCTGGGCAATTTCAAGGTTATCCGCGATTTGATTGTGGACTGGGACCCTAAATACGCCCGCATCAAGAAGATTAAACCCGTGGTGCAGCCCAAGGACGAATTCTCCAAGGAAACAGGCTGCAAACAGTCACCGGAGGACTTCAATAAATACAAGAAATACGCCGGTTGCATTCTCTGCGGTTCCTGCGTATCCGAATGCAACAAGAATACGCTGAATCAAGGGGATTTCCTTGACCCCTTTGTGTTCGTCAAGGCGGAAAAACTGGTGGCCGATTCTCGCGACAAGAGCCCCGAAGAACACCTCAAAGCTGTCGTGGATGCCGGACTCTGGCGCTGCTTCAACTGTCAGGAATGTACGGCCAAATGTCCGAAGGGGCTTGACCCGGCTGGTGCGATTGAAAAACTCAAAGAAGCGACTTTTGCCAAGAATTTGGATGATAACGTCGGCGCCCGCCATGCGAAAGCCATCTATGACGATATCAGCGAATCCGGTACACTCGATGAAGCCAAGCTCAACATCAAGTCCGAAGGCTTCCTGATGGCCGGTCTGCGTGCCCCGATGGCCCTGCGCCTCATGCGGGTGGGCAAGATGAATCCGCTGGATACGCATAAGGTGAATCCGGAAATCGAAACCATCCGTAAGATTGTGAAGAATGCCGAAGCGGCAGCGAAGGAGGCTGAATGATTATGAAATACGCATTATTTCCGGGCTGCGTGCTGGAAGGTGCAGCAGCGGAAGCCTATACTTCGCTGAAAAAAGTCTGCGAGAAATTAGGCATTGAAATCGAAGAAATCCCCAACTGGACCTGCTGCGGCGCTTCCCATGCGCAGGGTGTCAATGATTTTGCCGCGCTCGTAGTCAACGCCCGCAATATCTCCATCGCAGAAAATATGGGGCTGGATATCATGACGGTCTGCAACACCTGCACCCTGCAGCTGCGCACCGCCAAAGCCCGCCTCGATAAAGATGCCAAGCTCAAGGAAAAGGTCAACAAGGTGCTCAAAGAATCCGGCCATCCCTATGAATACAAAGGCACGAGCAAAATCACGCACTTCCTCTGGATTCTGGATGACCATCCGGAACTTTTGGACGGCAAAGTGGTTAACCCGCTGACGGGCGTAAAAATTGCCGGTTATTATGGCTGCCATATCCTGCGCCCGCAGGAAGTTATGGACCATGGCGATGGCAAACATCCCGAATACTTGGAACGCCTGATCCGCAAACTTGGGGCAGAACCGGTCTGGTTCGATGCCAGCCGCAAATGCTGCGGCTTCCATGCCCAGCTGGCGGCTGAACATGATGTGCTCACCGTTACCGGTCAGATTGTCGACAGCGCAGACCGTGCCGGAGCAATGGCAATCGCTACGCCCTGCCCGCTCTGTCAGATGCAGCTTGACATGTACGAACCGGAAGGCCGCGAAGCCGTCCATTCCCATGCAGAAGTTCCCATTTTGCACCTGCAGCAGCTCGTAGGCTTTGCCCTCGGCATGAGCAAGGAAGAAATGGGCTTTAACCGCCATGTATCGGCACAGGAAAAACTGAAGATTGGCTGATTGAATTTCCTATCGGCATAGACTAAAGCCCTGACAGGCATTGCACCTGTCAGGGCTTTTTGTCGTGTAAAAAGAATTGGATACAACGAAAGAGTCTCAAAAAGTGTACTTTTTGAGACTCTTTTGATTTACAAACTACATTATAGCAAAGGGCTTTTACAAAGTCCAATATTTTTGTGATTTTTTCATTTTCAGGGGGAGTTTTTGAGACTTTTCGGTTGAAAACAACATTTTTTGCAATGTCAGACTATAGTCTCATAAAGTACACTTTTTGAGACTATAGTTTTGAGACATATAACCATGCAAATCTACATGTATAAAGCATTAGGGGTGATAAACATGTTTCAGGTCAGACAGACCGAGGAGATGCTCAATAAGACGTTCCGACTGCCTGCAAGCCTACTGGACGAGCTTGCAAAAATTGCAGAGCACGAAAAAGTGTCGGTAAATAACCTTGTGCGACAGTGCTGTGAATACGCTCTGTCCAACATGAAAACCGAGAAGTAAGGGGAAGAAATGACATTGACCGTTGAAAAGAGTAATAACAGTATTCGGCAAAGGCTGCGCCCATACCTTGCACCCATAATTTTTATGAGTGCGGATTATCTTGCAGTGATACTGACCGGCTTGATTTCAACCAGTATATATAACCTGTACATCAATCATAGTTATATCTATCTGTGGCTGCCTTTGACATTCATGCTGTTTTTAGCACAAGCCAAAGCCTATACTACCATGCAACCCATCATTTATACCATCAGAAGCATTTTCTATGCGGCGACATACGGACTGATTGCTTATATTGTGGCTTTGTACTTCTTTACTGACTGGATGGCGGCACGTTCCTTCTTTGCGGTATTCTGGCTGGTTCTGCTGCTGACGCTCTACATGGAACGGTTGATGCTCAGCCTGTGGTTGAAGCACAGCCATCACTTGTACGAAGATGTAATTTTCGTAGGTGCAGGCAAGACAGCAGAACGGGCGTTGCATTATTTTCAGGATGATTTGGGGTATCGGTACAACGTCATCGGCTTTTTGG
>ERZ842401.5854-NODE-5854-length-13395-cov-3.434033_pt1 | contig 13395 bp, 12 predicted proteins | sample MGYA00521270_ERZ842401 | MGnify/ENA primary metagenome ERZ842401 (study PRJEB31892, sample SAMEA3878208) | bioreactor metagenome | biome: Moose rumen | place: Sweden | collected 2011-10 | study: EMG produced TPA metagenomics assembly of the PRJEB12797 data set... | reverse complement strand
TTTCCCTACACGACGCTCTTCCGATCTCTCCTCTAATATCTCTCCCACGAGATAAAAAGACCCGCAGGCCACTAACATATTTCCGCGCGAGACCGCCGCTTCCTTTGCCTGTGATATGGCATCCCCGAGGCTGCCGCATGTGGTCGCTTCGCCTCCGAGCTCCTCTATCATCCCGGACAGCTCCTGCCCGCTGTAGGCTCTCTCATCATGGATGTCCACCGTATATATGGCATCCGCCGCAGGGATCAGCTCCTTAAGTACGCCTTTTGTGTCATGCCCCTTTAAGGCTCCCACGATAAACTCATATCCCGTGTCGGGGCAGAGCATCCGAAGCGTCTCGACCAGGGATGCCGCAGCCTGGGGATTGTGTGCGCCGTCCACGATAAATGCAGGATCGTCGCTCACCCTCTGAAACCTGCCTGTGCCGGGGCAAATCCTCTCATCACAAAAGACCTCGGTTATAATATCCTCCGAAATACCTATGTCAAGCATCTCTATGATCGTATCGGCAGTAGCGATATTTTTGGCGGGAAAGCGCTCGTTTACCGGCATCTCTACCCTCTCCACAAGGTCTGCTCCCTTATCAAAGCACAGGTCTATCACAAAATCCATAAGACCCGGCTCCATGGGTCCCACCACTGCCTTTGTGCCCGGCTTTACTATGCCAGTCTTTTCCCGGGCTATGATGTTTAGTGTATGACCGAGCACCTCGGTGTGGTCGAGGCCGATACTGGTGATCGCGCACACATCCGGTATGCGTGAGACGGCATTTGTGGAATCGAGCCTGCCTCCAAGCCCCGTCTCTATCACCGCATAGTCGATAGCGCGCTCCTTAAAATAGAGCATAGCCATCAGAAAAGCTATATCAAACATAGTGGGATGATCGCCCAAAGCATCCACTACTTCAAAAAGTCTGCACACGTCCTCATGGGATATCATCTGCCCGTCCACTCTGATCCGCTCCGCAAAATCCACCAGATGAGGCGAGGTGAAAAGTCCCACATGATAGCCGGCACGCCGGAGGATCTCTGCGGTATACATGGCGACCGAGCCCTTGCCGTTTGTACCGGCGATATGTATGATATGAAAATAGCTGTCGGGATAACCCAGCTTTTTAAGAAGTCTCTTTGATACCTTTACGCCCGGCTCTCTGCCGAAACGCCTGCGGCCCGATATTTCATCCACTACTGCTCTATAGTCCATCGCTACACCACCATTATGATGCCGCCGTCCCCTGCATACAGAGAGCTGACTCCCCTGGTATCGACGACGATCACATCCTTAAAGCTGCCCCTGGCCTCTACAAGCTCCCTGAGGATGCCGGCAGTGTCCGGGCAGTTACAGTGCGAGATCGCCACCACCGAGTCACGGACATTGGCGGTCAGATCTGCCATCATGCAATCCGCCATCTTTTCAAGAGCCTTTTTCATACCGCGTCCCTTGTCGAGCTGCTGTATGCTCCCTATGGGCGTAGAGCCCATGACCGGCTTTATATTTAATGTAGAAGCTATGATGGATTTAAGACCGGAAAGCCGCCCCGCCTTTTTCAGCGTATCGAGACTCTCCAGCACAAAGTATGTATGCTGGGACTCTATGTACTCGTCGGTACGGGCCACCACCTCATCAAAGGAAAGCCCCTGCTCTTCAAGCTGATATATCCTGTCTGCGATAAGCGTCTGGCCTATGGACGCAGACTTTGAGTCAAATACATGAACCTGTACTCCCGGATTTTCCTCGGTGAAAAGATTGGATGCCAGCACGGCGCTGCTGTAAGAACCTGACAGCTGCGAGGAAAGCGTGATGATATAGACGCGCTCCACGCCCTCCATCGCCTCCATGTATGCGGCAGGAGAGGGACACGCCGACTTGGGTACATTGGGACTTTCCTCCACCCTGCGCAAAAAGTCCGCCTGATCAAAGGTTTCATCGTCGGTAATCACATACCCGTCGATATCCAGCGTCAGCGGAACAGAGGCAAAATGCCCGTCACCTGTCATATAGGGAAATAACTCTCCACAGCTGTCTACAATTATTTTATACATGAATACATAATAACTTTTTTTTACGATAAACGCAAATTATTATTGCATAAAGTTTTGACCACACGAAACAGCTATGTTACTATATTTAGACAAAACACACATACGGAGAAGAAAAATGACTTATATCAGAAAACCAGCTTTATTATTCCTTTTGCTGCCGCTTGTACTATGCGGCTGCAAGGGTAAAAATACCGGATCGGCCACTGCCGAGACGAGGATGTGGCACATCGGCATCTGTGAGAGCGAAAGCAGCTCCTACGGCGACATCATTACAGACGGCTTTTCGGACGCACTCTCGGATGAGCTGCCCGACGATTCCGTGACCTTTACGAGGGAGTACATCTCGGATGAAAGGAGTGGGGACGCCATCCTGCGTGACTTTTTATCCGACGAGGATGATATGATACTCACCATAGGCGATGAGGCACTGTCGGCCGCCGCGGCTGCCACCGAGGATATCCCCATCATCACCACCGATGTCATAGACCTGCAGTCAGCGGTGGAGCTGCCGGATATGAGCAGCGACTTTCGCACCGGGCGAAATATTACCGGTATCACAGGCATGCCAAATCTGGCAGACCAGCTTTCCCTCGCGATCGAGGTCACGCCGAAGCTTAAGACCATCGCACTGGTCTACGGCAAGGGCGACACCCACTCAACCGAGCAGATCAGGCAGCTTAGGGCCATGCTTGACGAGGCGGGGCTTGACTCAATCATCTATCAGCTGGGTGACGATATCGACAAAAAAAAGATACAGCGTATCTGCGACAGGAGTGACGCGATCATGATCCCCGCAAAAAGCGGACTTTACGCTCACGCAAAGGAAATATCCGGGATCGCCGCAAAGGCAAAAGTCCCCACCATAGGAGGCGATGTGGTCATCGGTGAAAACACCCTAGTCTGCCTCTGCCCCGACTACTACTCCATCGGCTACAGCGCAGGAAAGCAGGCTGCGGAGATATTAGGGCGCGGCAAAAACCCCGCGCGTATCGGCGTGGGGCTTAACTCCTATGAGGGTATCAAGCTGTACAAAAAGAATATAGCAGAAAAGATGGACATTACATTTCCGAAGTCCTTTCATGAATACGATCCGTCAGACCTGAATAGCGTTTTCGCTGATCGGTAGTCCTGATCATACCCACAAATACCTCTGCGTCTCCCACCAGCACCACACAGCTTTTGGCACGGGTGATGGCAGTGTATATGAGGTTTCTGTTCATGAGCGCCTTTGCTCCCGGCAAAAGAGGTATGATCACCGCCGGGTACTCGCTCCCCTGCGACTTATGTATCGTGGTGGCGTACGCCAGCTCCAGCTCCTCTAAAAGCTTAAACGGGTATACCACCTTTTTCATATCCTCATACTCCACAGTGATGCGGCCGCCATCTTCATCCACTCTTTTTATGGTGCCGATATCCCCGTTAAAAACTCCCATGCCGGAATCCACCACTATGCCGTACTTTCCGGTGATCTCCCACTCCAGCTGATAGTCGTTTTTGATCTGCATGACCTTATCACCCTCGCGGAAAATATGCTCTCCATAGGTGTACTCGGCCTTGTTTTGTGACGGGGAATTTAACTCCCTTTGCAGATAATCGTTTAACGCGCCCACGCCCAAAAGTCCTTTTCTGGTGGGCGTCAGCACCTGAATATCCCCCGGGGAAGCCTTTACGTACGACGGCAGTCTTTTTGCCACAAGTGTCCTGATCTCCTCAGTGATACTCGCGGCGTCCTTTCTCCTTATTATGAAAAACTCCTTTGAGTCATTGGAAAGGTCAGGCACCTCTCCCTCCTGTATCCTGTGGGCAGCCAGCACGATATCGCTGGTGGTATCCTGTCTGAAGATTTTTTTAAGCGTGACCGTGGGAAAGACGCCGGAGCCTATCATGTCCGCGAGCACATTTCCGGGGCCCACGCTGGGAAGCTGGTTCTCGTCTCCCACCATGATGAGCCTGGTCCCCTCCGGTATCGCCCGAAGCAGCGAGTACATGAGGCTGATATCCACCATGGACATCTCATCTATGATTATCACATCCGCCTCTAAAGGGTTGTCCTCGTTTCTGTCAAACATACTGCGATATGCCTGGCTTTCATTTTCCTCCATGGCTCCCGCATGGACCTCAAGCAGCCTGTGTATGGTGCGGGCCGGACGGTCAGCTGCCTCCGACATCCTCTTTGCCGCCCTGCCCGTAGGCGCGGCCAGCTCCACCCTTTTGTCCTGTTCCTCAAAGAAACGTATCATGGCGCGGATCGTAGTGGTCTTTCCGGTGCCCGGGCCGCCGGTAAGGATGAACACGCCATTCTTTGCCGCAGTGATCACCGCCTCTCGCTGCACTTCGTCCAGGGAGATATCCTCCTCCCTCTCCACATCCGCTATGACAGTCTCCACCACGGACGGCAGGACAGAAAAGTCCCGGGAGAGGCCGGCAAGCATCCCTGCCACGCGATCCTCCATCCTGTAAAAGGAGGTGAGGTATAGCTTCTCATCCTTTTGTATCAGCCTGCCCTCCACCAAAAGGACGCCGATACACTGCTCCACGCTCTCCTCCCCTACATGCAGAAGCATCCGCGCCTCATATAAAAGCTCGCTTTTCGGCAGATAGGTATGTCCCTGCCCCGAGGCCTCTGAAAGTGCGTACATGATACCGCACCTGATCCGGTACTCCGAGTCCGGGCTGATGCCCACCTTCCTCGCCACGTCATCCGCTATCCTAAAGCCCACCCTTGAGATATCATCCGCCATGCGGTAGGGATTTTCCCTGATCACCTCGTAGGTCTTTGGGCCGTACTCCTCATATATACGAAGGGCCAGATTTGAGCCTATGCCATACTGCCCCAGAAAGACCATGGCATCCCGCAGGTCCTTCCTGTCATTGACCTGGTCGGCTATATCCCTCGCCTTCTGCGCCGAGATGCCCTTGACCTCCGAAAGGCGCTGCGGCTCCTCCTCGATTATCCGAAGCGTATCCGCCTTGAATTTTTTTACTATACGTCCGGCGAGTGCCTCACCGAGTCCCTTTACGGCGCCGGAGCCCAAGTACCTGCGGATCGCCTCCTCGCCCTGGGGTATGACCTCCTCGTAGGTCTTTACCGAAAACTGCTTGCCGTAGCTCTGGTGCAGCACAAAATCGCCGGTCATCCTCACGGACTCACCGGCGGCTATAGACGGAAAAATGCCGGTGCAGGTGATAGAATCTGCACCGGCCATATCCTCGTCCTCTATCGCGCCCTCGGGTATGATCACCAGGACACAGTACTTATTTTCCGGATTCTGGTAGATGATATGGTCCACAAATCCGCAAAGCTCGGACATACAGCAAAAATCTCCTTAATCGAAAAGCGCTAAAAGCGACTCCATGCTCTGAAGCCCGACAGACTTGCCGATCACCTCACCGCCCTTAAACGCGATAACGGTGGGGATAGACATGATGGAGAACTGCTCCGCCACATCGGAAGCCTCATCCACGTCCAGCTTGCAGATCTTTATGTCATCCTGCTCATCGGAAAGAGCCTCAACGATAGGACCCTGCTTCTGACAGGGTCCGCACCATGTAGCCCAGATATCGACCAAAACAGGCTTCTCTGCCTTTAATACCTCTGACTCGAAATTGTCATTTGTCAAAACAACTGCTGCCATGATATATTTCCTCCTTTATAAAAACTCTCCCAACAAAAAACGGGGCTATGTGACTACAATAGTATCACACAACCCCACAATGTGGCAAGTGAAATATAGGACTAACCCTTGAAGTCGATGGAACCGCCCACCTGCTTCTCTGACTCGGTCATAACCGAATCCGCACGCCTGTCAAAATCGATCTCGGATATCTTTGCCAGCAGAGCCTCTACGCTGTCTGCCGATACCGTCTCTACGCTGTCAGCCTTTTCTTTGATCTTTTCCTGCAGTTTTTCCTGCTCTTCCTTTTTGTGTGCCTTCTTCTCTGCTGACTTCTGCTCTGCCTTTTTGGCAGCCCTCTTCTCGGCCAGCTTCTCGTTCATGGCGGCATTGCCCTTTTCCATGGCCGCGAAAAATGACACTGTACCGTTGTCATTCACCTGCATGCCAAAGCCCTTGACGGAGGGATTGCCGCTCACCTGCTGTGCAAAGGACTTAAGCTCTTTCCTGCCGTTTTCGATGATGCCCTCGTACTTCTTGCGGTACTCCTCATCATTTGCCATGCGCTCGAGCTTTTCCTCATCGATGAGGACCACGGTCTTATTGGCGCTGCCGTAAGCAGCCGCATTGGCCTTGACCTCTTCCATCTTGTCCTTGCTCACAAGCACAAAATCCATGTCGCCAAACTTAGACTTCAGCTCTTCATAATACTTTGCCGCTTTTTCCGAAAGCTTTGGATTTCCCACCGTACGACCGCCTGTATAGGTCTTTTTACTCTCGGTGGTTTCTGTAGACTTTGCAGTGTCTGCCGACTTTGCCGCCTCTGCCGCATAAGCCGCCGCTGCACTGCCAGTAATGCCATTTACTGCCATCACATCACCTTCCTTCCCTGAAAGCCGGCTTTAGGTCTTTGCTCCCAAAGCCATATCCTGCAATTCCTTTTGTCAGAGGAGAACTTCCTTGAGCAATAAAAATAAAGAATATTCTCCATATAATTTATCGGCGCAGCGCCTCCAATACTTTAGCGTTCACCAAAATGTTTTTTTGAAGCTCTTCACCCGTGGGCGACTCCTTTTTTTCTCCGCATATATCGACGCCGAGAAGATTGTGTCCGCCCCTGATCCTATGTATAAGCTCCAAAAGCCCGTCGATGGTCATATCGCCCTGGTCCCAGTCAGCGGCAGCGTACCCCGGCGCCAGGGCGTCCTTGTCTATGGAAAGATATACCGGCAGACCCTCCCCTGTACCGCCGGATCCTGCCTCATCCTTTGACATGATACGGACGTTTCCCGGCAGGGGGCCGGCCTCCCTTAGGTGCTCCTCCCCGACTCCTATCATAAAAACCTCCCTAAGATTTGAAAGGTTCTCCATGGCATAGGCCACCCATCCGCCGCAGGAGAGGATATTACCAAAGCCCGGCCTTTGCATATCCGTGTGGTTATCTATCAGAAAAAGCGAAAAAGGGACCTCTATCCTTTCCATAAAAAAATATGACAGGTAATGGTAGTTGCCGGAGTCCAAAAAACGGATGCGGGAGGTAATATCGCCATGCACCGACCCGGACCCAAATATCCTCCCCCTGATAAGATCTGCGGCGGCATCGTCGCAGTAGCAGTTTGTACCCGTTATATCCGTCATGTCTATAGTGGGCGCATCAGGGTACATAGCGCTATAAATCCCCGACATATTTAGAAATATATGGTCATTTTTTCCATTTACTTTATCCATGATTTCAATTATAACTACTTATGGAGATTTTTCAATGTCGAGGTAGATAGTATGTCAAAGAGAACCAAGGGAATACTTTGTATTATAGCTGCGGGCTTTTGCTTTGCGTGCATGACACTTTTCTTAAAGCTGGCAGGTGATATCTCATCCTTTGAAAAGAGTTTTTTCAGAAACTTCGTGGCGATCTTTTTCGCCTTTTTTGTGATGAAGAAAAACCACATCCCCTTTTCCATGAACGGCCGGGAAAACTTCAAGTACCTCTTTGCCAGATCATTTGTGGGATGCCTCGGGATATTCTGCAATTTTTATGCGGTGGATCACATGGTCATCGCCGACGCGAATATGTTAAACAAGCTGTCGCCGTTTTTTGCCATCATATTCTCATACTTTCTGATACATGAGCGGGTAAAGCCGTATCAGGCTTTTTGCGTGACCCTCGCCTTTGCCGGAGCGCTTTTGATATTAAAGCCGGGAGGCGATACGCTTACCACCTTCCCGGCTATGATCGGACTCATGGGCGGCATGTTTGCAGGCTTTGCCTATACAAACGTGAGGCTGGCATCCCAGCACGGAGTGCCGGGTCCCTTTATAGTACTTTTCTTTTCGATATTTTCATGTCTGATGTCGATACCCTTTGCCCTGCCGCACTTTACATTTTTAAGTGCAAAGCAGCTGACGTTTCTGCTGCTCTCGGGGCTGTCCGCCACGGGAGGGCAGTTCGGCATCACCACCGCCTACACGCTGGCTCCTGCCCGCGAGATATCGGTGTACGACTATTCCCAGATACTTTTTGCCGCGATACTCGGCATGCTGTTTTTAGGCGAGCTGCCGGATCTCTTAAGCATATTCGGATATCTGGTCATCTGCACAGCCGGCGTCATCATGTTTTTGATCACAAGGCGTGAGACCGGCGATACCGATAAGCTTGGCAGTGACGGCGCCGGTCAGGCACCGAAATGATTTGCCAGCTCACATATAATGTGTACGCAGGTCTCCTCGCCGAGCGTACCGCTGTCCAATGCGATATCATAGTTTTCGTAATTGCCCCAGTGCTGGTCGGTGTAGTATCTGTAATATGTGCGGCGCTGCTTGTCCTTTTTCTGGATGCGTTTTTTGACGCTGACGTCACGAAGCTCGCCATAACGCGCTATGACCCGCTCGATGCGGTGCTCCATATCCGCATGTATCAGCACATGAAGCGCCTCTATCTCCTCGCTCTTTAGGATATAGTCCGAGCAGCGACCCACTATGACACAGGCGCCCTTTGCGGCGCAGTCGAGTATCACCCTCCTCTGCGCCAGAAATATCTCGTCCTGCGGGCTCTGAAAATACATGGCGCTGGCAGTGGAGATGTCAAACCAGCGGTTTCCCATGCTGGTATGCTCGCCCTGCTCCTCTATGAGATCCTGTGCGTAGCCGCTCTCCTCCGCCACCCGGCGTACTATCTCCCCGTCGTAAAAGGGTATGGACAGCTTTTCTGCCACCTTTTCCCCTATGCTGTGGCCTCCGCTTCCAAACTCTCTGCTGATCGTGATAATAGGTAACATATCCCCCTCCTTTGGTCTTGTTATATTTTACGCCGCTTTAGTAAAAGCGCGTTATGTATACAGTATCTGTACCAGTGTAAGTCCCATGGGCGGTGCGGTAGGTCCCGCCTCACCCCGATCATGTGCATTTAGTATCCTTAGCATATCAGCCGGCTCCATAAGTCCCGCGCCTATCTGTATCAGCGTACCGGCTATGATACGAACCATATTGTATAAAAAACCGTCTCCGGTGATCTCTATCTGGATCTCGTCCGCCACCCGCTCCACGCTGCACTCATATATGGTGCGCACAAATGTCTTTGTCTGTGCGTGGATGGAGGAAAAACTGGTGAAATCGTGCTCGCCTATCAGGTAGCCCGCCGCCGCACGCATCCTCTCCTCATCGAGCACATGTCTGTAGTGGTAAGTATATAGGCGCCTCGTGGGATCGGGAAAGTCGCTGTTTTGTATGCGATAGACATAGGTCTTTTCCTTTGCTCCGTATCTCGGATGAAAGTCCTTTGGCACCTCTTTTGACTCGACCACTACTATGTCCCTCGGCAGGGACTGGTTTATGCCGTAGGCTATCTTTTCCGCAGGCATCCTGGTGTCCACATCAAATGCCGCCACATTTCCGAGAGCGTGTACGCCGGCGTCTGTGCGGCTCGCTCCCTGACAGTGGATGGGCTGCCCGAAAAACTCAGTCAATGCATCGTCCAAAACCTGCTGTATCGCCAGCCCGTTGTGCTGCACCTGCCATCCCACATAATTTGTCCCGTCATACGCTATGGTAAGCATCACACGCATTGCATTTTTACCCTTTCAAACTACACCCTTTCAAACTTCATAAAAAAACAGTTGATTTATTGTTTGTTATTTAGTATAATACAATAGTTGTCAAAAGCAACATATACTAATGCCCCATCGCCAAGCGGTAAGGCAACGGACTCTGACTCCGTCATTACCTAGGTTCGAATCCTAGTGGGGCAGCTAACCACCTGAGATATCAGGTGGTTTTTTATTTCTTTAGGCCGCGATGCTTTTTTACAAAAGCTCCGCCAGATCGAGGACCATGCGCTCAGTCTTTTCCCAACCGAGGCAGGGATCGGTGATGGACTGACCGTAGACATTGCCATCCGGCTTCTGGTTTCCGTCCACCAGATAAGACTCTATCATAAGTCCCTTTACCAGCTTTTTGATATCATCCGAAAGCCTCATGCTGTGGAGTATCTCCTTTGCTATACGAGGCTGCTGGTCGTACTGCTTATTGGAATTAGAGTGGTTTGTATCCACGATCACCGCAGGGTTTACGAGGTCACTCTTGGCATAGAGATTGCTCACAAACTGCAGATCCTCATAGTGGTAGTTGGGCGCATTGCTGCCCTGCTTGTGGGAGTAGCCGCGCAGTATCGCATGAGCGAGAGGATTTCCCTTAGAGTGTACCTCCCAGCCTGCATAGACAAAAGTGTGCCCGTGCTGGGCGGCTGTCATGGCGTTCATCATCACAGACATCATACCGCCGGTGGGGTTTTTCATACCTACCGGTATATCGAGTCCGCTTGATGTCAGCCTGTGCATCTGATTTTCTACCGATCTCGCGCCCACAGCGACATAGGAGAGCACATCCGACAGATAGGGATGGTTCTCGGGATAGAGCATCTCATCCGCACAGGAAAAGCCGCACTCCTCTAAGGCTCTGATATGCACCTTTCTGATGGCGATGAGTCCCTTTAGCATATCGGGAGCACTTTCGGGATCGGGCTGGTGCAGCATACCCTTGTAGCCCTCGCCTGTGGTGCGAGGCTTGTTGGTGTAGATACGGGGGCAGATTACGATCTTGTCTGCCACCTTGTCCTGCAGGTCACGGAGCCTGCCGATGTACTCTATCACCGCATCCTCGCGGTCTGCCGAGCAGGGACCTATGACCAAAAGCAGCTTGTCGCTCTCTCCGGTAAAGATCGCCTGAATAGCTTTGTCGTTCCTCTTTTTTGTCGCCACTGCATCATCCGACAGCGGGTACATCTCCTTTACCACACGCGCAGACGGCAACTCTCTTAAAAATTCCATGTTCATCTATATTCCCTCCAATTCTAAAAATATCATCCTACGCATCCGACCTTGCATAGGAGTTTTTCATAATATTACTCGCCTCATAAAGTGTCTTGTCCAAAAGATCCCTCGTCTTTTCAAGGGTGATGGCAGCGATCTCCTCATTGGCCTTTTCCATGAGCGCACGCTTTTTCGCCGCTGTCTTTTCACCGGCGATCAGCTTGTCGTACTTTACGATCACACCCTTGCATTTTGACTGTACATCGAGCTGGTAACGCTCTATGTGATTGAGGCTCGTCTTGTAGCTTGCGTCCGCAAGCGCGGCGATCATGCGGTTCATCCAGTAAAAGCTGTCCGTGGAGGGCTTCTCCGGCGTGAACGCAAAATACCCCGGCACACTTTTGACATTTGCATAAAGAGGGATCATCGCATTGAATACATTTGATCCGAAGCATATCTCAAAGAGCACCTCCCGATCCGGCCTGATCTCGGTAAGCGACATAAAGGATGTGCGGTTTACGCCAATGGATCTGAAGGCTCCGCTCATGGACTTGTCGCCATAGGACAGATACGGATCGTAGGGTGTGCCCTGATAGTGGCTGGACAAAAGATACTTTACATCCTCGGGTGTCAAAAGCTTCTCCGGTACTACGCACCATGGGATATCATCGGAGTATGGCGTAAAATCTGCGTCCTGTCCATCCCATTTAAAGGACTTCGGGCACAGATAGCGTCCCATAAACCATGCACGGGGCGTGTTGTACACATGATCCGCGTCATCATGGCTGCCGAATGCGTCACGAGGATTGAACGGAGTCGAAAGCTCAAGGTCATTATCCCTGATAAAATCCATCATATCAGGTGAGCAGATATGATCGGTCTGATCTCCAAAAGCGTCATCAAAGTCAAATCTATCGAGCCCGAACTGGTTTGGCATGATCACCACCGCATCATCCGGCACACGCTTTGCGATAAAGTGATGGCCTCCTATGGTCTCAAGCCACCATATCTCATCCTCGTCGGAAAAAGCCATGCCGTTCATCTCGTAGGTGCCATACTTTTTAAGAAGCTCGCCAACCCGGATCACTCCCTCGCGTGCCGACTTTATATATGGAAGCACCAGCCAGACCAGATCCTCCTCGCCTATGCCGCCGCGGGCGCGCTCGTGACCATCCTTTTCGTAGGTCTCCCACAGAGGATCTGCCGCCAGTACACGCTCATTACTGGTGATGGTCTCGGTGGCCGTCATGGATATGTTTTTCTCATTTACGCCTGCTGCCGCCCAGATGCCCTCGTCCGACAGATCCGGTTCGGCGTTTGGCACGCACATAAATCTCATGGTGCCGCCGGACAGGGGTATCTCGGCATCCGAGATCACTGGTTTATAGACCTTTCCCAGTTCCTTCGGCTCCACCACCTTAAGGTGCTTCGGTGTATAGCTGCCAGCCGCGCAGTCGTCATTTCGCGCGATCATGGTGCTGCCGTTATATGTCGCATTTTTCCCGGCCAATATAGTAGTACAAGACATTAAATCTGTCCTCCTTTTTACAAAATCCAATCTTTCTTTTCTTCCTTGCTCTCTTCATCCGGATTAGGTTTGTACTGATCTTCTCCTGTTTCAATAAAAAGCATAAAATCATTTATCTTTTTTTCTGTCCATCCAGCAGATCTGAGGCCAAGAACAAACCTTGCATTTTCCTGCATATTCATAATCAGTACCCTCCTTTCAGTTACATTTTATCATATTTATCATTTTTCTTCAATATTTCAGTGACCACACTGATGTCGTCGGGGGTGGTGAGCTTTATGTTTTCATAGCTGCCCTCGATGAGCCTGATCTTTCTTTCTCCCGTCCTTTCCATTATCATGGCGTCATCGGTAATATCAAAAAAGCCTCCCTCCATATCCGAAAGCTTTTCATATGCTCCCATCAGCTCCTTACGGATAAAGCACTGGGGCGTCTGGATATTCCATACCCTGTCACGGGTCGGCGTGCCGTCCACATAGCCCTCGGCATCTGAGAGTTTTATGGTGTCCTTTGAAGGCATACCCACCACGCAGGCGCCATACTCCGTCACCCCTGCGATGGCTCGTTCTATGATATCCTCCGTCACACAGACCCGGGCACCATCGTGGATCAGCACATACTCACCGGCTGCCGCCTCTATGCCGTTTCGCACGGAGTCATAGCGCTCCATACCGCCCGGCACTAATGAAGTGACCTTTTTGAAGCCATAGCGCTCCACGATCTCTGCCCTGACATAGTCCTCATCACCCGGCGGTACCACCAGCACTGTCTCATCCACCCTGCTTTTTTCAAAGACAGACAGCGGATAGCAGATCGCCGGTCTGCCACCGACCTCCATATACTGTTTTTTTATATCGCCGCCCATGCGCCGACCACTGCCGCCGGCAAGGACAATCGCGGAATAAACA
>ERZ842401.5853-NODE-5853-length-13395-cov-3.749775_pt1 | contig 13395 bp, 9 predicted proteins | sample MGYA00521270_ERZ842401 | MGnify/ENA primary metagenome ERZ842401 (study PRJEB31892, sample SAMEA3878208) | bioreactor metagenome | biome: Moose rumen | place: Sweden | collected 2011-10 | study: EMG produced TPA metagenomics assembly of the PRJEB12797 data set... | reverse complement strand
TGAACTGGTCGGCCGGTATGCGGTCGATGCGCTCGCCGGCCATGGTCATGGCGGCGTAGGACTTGAAACCGGCGGCACGGAGCATGGCCACCAGCAGGCCGGCCTTGTCCTTGCACACTCCGCAACGGTCGGTGAAGTTCATCTCGGCATTGTGGAGCGTGTAGCCCTCGCCGGGACCCATCGAGATGCCGGCATAGCGCATGTTGTCGGCCACCCAGTGGGTGAGGGCGCTTATGCTGTCCTGCTCGTTTTCTGCGTGGGCAAGTAGGTGGTCCACTTTGTGCTGCAGCTCGTCGGTGGGCTCGAAACTGCCGTAGTCTTCGTTAACGTTGTAAAACCATATCGATTTGGCCTCCCAGTCAGGGCTGGTCGAAAGCAGCAGTTTGCACTCCACGTCGTTGTTGGCCAGCATGCCTTGCTCGCGCTTGGCGGGGGTGATGCCTCTTTTCGAGAAGGTGTAGACTGTGCGGTCGCCCGTGGCCACTGCAACGCTGTACACCTTGCCGTTGTAGACCTTGTATTGCAGTTTTTTCTCGGTCAGTGCGTTTACGGTGTAGACTTTCAGGTCAATAGGTTCGGTGGACCAGAAGGGCACAATGTCGTAGAAATGACCGCGCATGGGCGGTATGTATTTCGAGTCGTCGTCGGCCAGCAGTGCGTAGGTGAAGCCTTTGCGGTAGGTGCGGTATTCCAGACGGTCGCCAACGTCGAGATGCCCTATCTCGACCATCTTCTGGCGAGCCCCCCAATAGATGAGGCGTGCCGGCGCGGTGTAGTCGTAGATGTAAGCCTGCTGCCCCTGTCCGCCGACAAGTGTGTCGGTTTTGCCGGTGGTGCGATGCACCACCACCAGCTCGAACTCGACGTATGCCGACAGCGGATCGTAGTCGAGTTTCACCACGCTGTTGGTCGTGCAGCCGGCCTCGCTCTTCATCTCGACGAGTTTGTGGCCATAGACATGGCTCAAGCCGCTTTCCTCCATATAGACGTAGGTCGAGTCGTAGACGGTGTGCTGGTTCTCGGCATGTAACCGGTTTGCCAACGGCAACTGCACGACTGCTATCAAAAACGGTAGTATCAGTTTTATCTTCATTGGATGTATGTTTGGATGGTGATTGCGGGTCGAGCCCGCAACTGGGGTGAGGATTCTTGGATATGAGGTTAATTGTCGGTTGTGGTATGCTTTGTTGTTTGCGAAAGGTTTGCCGCCAGCCGCGCAAAGAGCGTCATCGCTATGGGCAGCACGGCGCTGTTGAGATGTTGGGGCCAGCCGGTGGCCAGCATGCCTATGGCGGCCAGGAGGAACGCCATCTGAACGAAAGCAACTATGCGGTAGATTTTCGCGAGGTGGACTTTTTTTCTGTAGACAAGCACTGCAGGCGAGAGGAAGAGGAAGAGCGGGCTTGCCCACAGCAGGTTCATGTTCCAACGGGTACAGTAGTGCTCCGAGCCGAACCACAGGAACAGCGCCAGCAGCGAAAGCAGCGCCGGCACGAGGTAGAGCACAAAGTCCATCCACCGCAGCGACCAGCCTTTCTTCACGCCGATGAGCGTAACCGCAAGCACCACGGCAAACAGCAGCCAGAACGCTAGCCCCGGCGATATGGTGCGGGGCAACGGCTCGCGGCGGTCCTCAAGCAGCTGCACGGCCGGCTCGGTCAGCGTTTCGCCGGTGCCCGCAATGGTCAGAGTGTCGAACTGGCGCATCATCTCGATTGGCAGGAAGGCACATTCGAATGTCGAGCGGTCGCGGTCGCAGCGTGCGCCAAGCGCCAAGTCGACCGTAAGCCGCCACCAAAGCCGGTTGCCGTTGGTGGTGTACACGATGTCGCGGTACGACTTGCCCGTGTGGTCGTCCTTGGGGTAGGCCAGCTCGCGATGTACGAGCGAGGTGAGGATGATGTCGCGTATGCGTGTGGCGCAGTTGTCGCGGAAGAAGTCGTAGCGGTACCAACGGTTTTCGGGACGGTAGTTGTGCTCCAGCAGCACGAAGAGGTTACAGGCCTCCTGCCGGCTGAGCTTCAGCCGCTGCTCCCACACGGCGCGCCGCTGGTAGGTATAGTCGTTGATGAACGCCACGTATGGCTCGCGCGAAAGGCAGTAGTCGAGCGTCCGCGTGGCAAACTTCCACACGAAATGGGGTGTTGCAAAGTCGAAGGTGCCATAGTTGTAGACCAGGTTGATGCCTCGGGCTGTGTCACACACGTGCAATGCCGTGTGGCTGAACGAGGTGTAGAGGTCGTTGCTCGGCTCGCAGGTTATGAGGCCCACCCAGGCGGTCTCCGACAGCGGCAACAGGTCGTCGTGACCCTGCGCACGCAGGCTGCCGCCGTGGATAAGCTGCAGCAACACTAACGCGAAGATTATGTTTATCGTTTTTCTCATGCCAGTGGAATCTTTTTGGATTATCCAATTATCCAAATATCCAGTTATCCAATTATCCAAATATCCAGTTATCCAAATATCCAGTTATCCAATTATCCAGTTATCCAATTATCCAGTTATCCAATTATCCAATTATCCAATTATTTTCGTGCAATCTTCCTGACGGCGACACCGTCGTCGCTGACGATGCGGATTATGTATACGCCGTGGGGTAGTGACGAGAGGACGATGGTTGCGCCGTTTGTGACGAGAAGCCTCTGCCCGGCGACCGTCATCACTTCGACCGACCTGACGTTTGTGGCGTTGGTGTAAACCATCCCGTCGGTTGGATTGGGATATATCGTTATTGTTTGTTGCGTGTCAGATGGTGTATCTATTCCGTTGACTGGATCATCCCCTGGTTCGTCGCCCGGCTCATCGCCCGGTTCGTCGACCGGTTCGTCACCTGGTTCGTCGCCTGGTTCAAGCGCGTGGAATGTCACTTTGAACGTCAGGCTCCCGTCCTCCATCGAGACCGAGTCGATGGTGAACCAGGTGCTGTCGGTGAGCATATAGCTGCGTGGCTCGGTCACGGCTGCGGCGGCAAGGTCGCCCTGCACGGTGTCGCTCTCCGCACCGGGACTCATGATGCGGTATTGGTCGGCGGCGAAACCGTTGTAGAAGTCGCGGTTGTTCCCCTCGTCGTTCCATAGACCCACGGTCAGCCCGCTGGCGGGTATGCCCTGGTCGTAGAAGTTCGACTGGTCGCGCATCTCGAGGATATAGCGCGAGAGGTTGTCGCCGGTTTCGATGCTGAAACCAGCGTTGCCGCCCGCGAGGGTGTAGTGGCCGTCGGTCGTTATGGCCACCGGCTCGGCTTCGATGTTGAGATATTGGTGCTTGAGTATATACGACGGCTGCTGGCGGTTGGGTACGTCCATAATGTCCCACGTGCCCAGCGGCGACACGTCGGCATATTGCCCCGAATGGCTCATGTCGGGCAGCCCGAGCATGCGCAGCGCTCCGTAGCAGTAGTGGCTCACGTCGGACGTCTCGTTCAATATGCAGTAGTTCCCTATCATGCGGTTGTTGATGTAGACCTGCTCGGCCAGTGTGGTGCAGTAGGGCTTCTCGCTGCCGCCGAATATGCTCTCGCCGTCGGCTATCACCACGGTGAGGTTGTCGATATATCCGTCGCCATCGCCGTCAATCAGGGTGTTGTAGTCCAGCAATCCGGTGTTTTCCACCGCAGCTGCTATGGCATACATGAAAGCCTGTATGCGCGACGAACACACCGAGCTGCAGATGTAGCCTTCGGGATTGTCGGGCATCAAGGGGCGGTAGTAGTTGCGCGAATGGGTGTCGCGGTAAAATATCATGTTGCCGTCGGTGTCGATGAGGTTGGTCGTGATGGAGCTCAGGTGGTGGCGCCCTTCGGTCGTGGCATCGATATAGTCGAACAGCGAGAACGACTCTTCGCTGCCATAGTACAGTGATTGGTACAGTGCCTGGGATGTCAGCGACTGGGTGTCGCTGTCGTCGGCAAACGACACGCACACCGTCAGGTTGAACAGCTCGGTGCGGTTGGTGTCGACCGACTTGAAGTAGGCCTGCCCGTAGTCGAAGCAGTTGAGCGCGTAGTCTTCCTCGTCGGTGACATAGAGCGGTGAGTCGTTGTATTGCCCCAGTGCATAGTACGACCCCACCGGGCGCGTCAGGCCGGGGTTGTCGAAAGTGCGGCGCACGGTCTCGCCGGGTTCAAGGTGAACCTCTGTCGCATCGAGCCAGCCGAAGAAGTCGCTGGTCCCTGTGCGATATATGTTCACGCCGATGTAGCCGTCGTAGGCACCGTCGCCCACGTTGGTCACGGCATAGCTGCCGCTCACCGTGCCGCCCATTTGGAAGTCTTCGTCGGTCAGGTCGATCCCTTCGGTCAGCGAGAGTGCGGCTATCGGATTGTACTCCGGTTCGATACCTGTCACGGCCTGCTGCCAGTAGTTGAACTCGTACTGCCCCGACGGGTCGAGCGCCGAAATCATATAGTAGCCGTCATACCAGCCACCCCATCCCCAGTTGATGTGGAAGAAGTCGTTGGTGTCGTAGCCGTCGGTCACGAAGGCGTGGCCGCCGCCATAGACACCACGCGAGGTATCCTCGATCGAATATCCGCTGTACAACACCGGACGTCCGTTGGCGAGTTCGTTCTTCAGCATGCTCGTCCACTCGTCGTAGGTGAAGTAGTCACGGTCGGTGACGAAGTTTTCCTTGTAGTGGAATGTGTTGGTCAACGCTTGCGCCGCCGTTCTGGTATAGGCGCCGCTGCTGCCGTTGCAGTCGATGTTGTACTTCATGTTCGCACTCACGCCGCAGTGGTAGCAAAGAGTCGCCACAGCGTCAATCTCGCGCTCCGAGCTGCTGTCGGTCAGCGCGTCGGGCATATAGTCCCAGTCGTAGTTTGTGTTGGCAAAGTCGGCGGTCAGCGTCCCGTATCTCCAGCAGTTGTATTCCCCCTCGTGGCTATAGCTTATGCCTCCCATGCCGTGTTGCGGAAACTGCCAGTAGCGCATTATCTGTGCCATGGCCGTGGCCACGCATCCGGTGGTCGCGTGTCCGCCGTAGAAGGCCAGCGTGGTGTCGGCGGGGCAGTAAAGGTTGTAGCCGCCAGATTGAGTCCATGTCGAGGTGACGAGCGGAGCCACGCTGTCGCCTGCCGCCTTGACGGCGGCTCGTTTGGCCGCGCCAGTCGCGGTGGCCTGCCCGTACGCCGGTAATTCCTTGGCGTAGGCCAGCTCGCGGTCGTACTCGCCAAGCCACCAGCGCATCGAGGGCGGCAGTTCGCGGTCGGCTTGCGTGGCCCCCTGTGGCAGTCGCCCGTAGGCAAGTGTCCGTCCGTCAATGTTGGATTTCACTACAAAGCTTCCAGCACCCGCATAGAGTTTCACGTTCTCGTAACCCAGTGGTATTTCCTTCATATCCTGGGCCTCGAGGGTATTTGCCGATAAAAGCAATAGGCCGAAGATTGCCAGCAGGTGTGTTATCGTCGTTTTTTTCATATATCGCCAATTAAATTCTACATTCTGAATTCTTAATTCTGCATTGGATTGTCGAGGTGCACGTCCATCTGCGGGAACGGGATGGCTATGCCTTTTTCGCGGAACGCGTTGTAGATGTTTTCGCGTATACGCATCCACACCGTCCAGTAGTCCTCGGTTTTCACCCACATCCACAGCGAGAAGTCCACCGAGCTGTTGCCCAACTCGCTCACGGCAATCTTGGCCGGTGGGTCTTTCAGTATTAGCGGGTCGTTGTCGATAATCTCGCGCAGCACCTCCTTGGCATAGTCCAGGTCGGTGCCGTAGGCCACCGATGCCACCACGTCGAGCCGTATCTGCGGCTGCCGTGTGTGGTTGGTCAGCGACGTTGTGGCCAGCGACGAGTTGGGCACTATTATCGTGCGCCCGTTGAACGGCTGTATTATCGTGTGGAAGATGCGTATCTCCTTCACATACCCTTTGTAGCCGCCGCACTCTATGTAGTCGTCCACCTTGAAGGGCTTCATGAGCAGTATTATCACGCCGCCCGCAAAGTTCTGCAGCGTCCCCTGCAGGGCCATACCCACGGCGAGGCCTGCCGCGCCGAGCAAGGCTATGAACGACGTGGCCTTGATTCCGATGATGTCCATCACCATGAATACGAGCATCACCTTGAGAAGCACATCCACCAGCGAGGTGAGGAACGACTTCAGCGATGCCTCCACGTTGCGCTTATCGAGGAGCTTGACTATGGCCCTCTTGATCATTTTCGCCAGCTTCCACCCTATCCACAGCACAAGCAGGGCGACGATGAGTTTCGGTATGAAGCTCACGGTCATGTCCCAGAGGGTTTTCATCCCGTCCTTGAGCAGTGTGTTTTCGCCCGTCACCACATCCTTTATGTCAGAGAGATCCATGTTTTTCAGGCTGTCTTTCACGGTCTGAGCCACGCTGTCCTGCAGCGCCAGCGCCTGCGTGAATTCGTCCTTCGGGGCTGCCGTCGCCTCTTCGGCCTGTGCCGCCGCAGCCGCCAGAAGCTGGGGAGTGTTGTCGTCCAATAGTGTCATTGTGCCGTAACTTTTAACGTGCAAAGATACGCATAAAAGTTGAAACAACCCTATGCAATCGACAATTCAAAATTCCAAAGTCTCTGCACATACCATAAAGAAGCCCGAAAGAGGCTTAATCTTAATAACCCCAGACACACCCAGCACCTCAAAGAGGTGCAACCTTGCATAACACCGTACCTGCCGGTGGCTGGTGCGGTGCCTCACAAGCCCCACACTAATGCAGCACCTCGGAGAGGTGCGATTTCAATAACCCCACACAAGCCGCAGGCAATAAAATCATCCAGTGGATGATTTTTGTGGGGCTTGACATCCCACACCATCCCCAGCGTCTCGGAGAGACGCGTAAGTTCCAATAAGAAACGCAACTTTTTGAGAGATAAACGAGGCTGAAAAGTTTTTTTTTACGGCAAGGGGAGACAGATTCCAGGCCAAAAGGTAATTCACGGGTTCAACTTGGAGTCCGGGACATATCGTAACGATGCCTCCTTTTTTCAGTCCAATGCAGTCCCACGCTCAACTGCCGAAGTTGTCGTACATTATGTTCGCGTCCTCCACGCCGAGGTTGTGTAGCATATCGGTCACGGCCTTGCTCATCGGGCCGGGGCCGCACATGTAGTATTCTATCTCCTCTGGTTCGGGGTGTTCGCGGAGGTAGGTGTCGAACATCACCTGGTGGACAAAACCCACGGTGTATTTCACCCCTGCGGTGTCGGCTGCGGTGTCTTCGCGGTCGAGGGCGAGATGAAAATGGAAATTGGGGAAATCTTGTTCGAGTTTCAGGAAATCGTCGAGATAGAACACCTCGTTCAGGGCGCGTGCGCCGTAGAAGTAGTGCATCTCTCGATCGCGCAGCCCCTGCGTGCGGGTGAGGTGCATGATTTGCGCGCGCAGCGGCGCCATGCCGGCTCCGCCGCCTATCCATATCATTTCGGGCAGGCGGCCACGGCTCTCTGCGGGATGTTCGCGTACATGGAACTCGCCGTAGGGTCCGGACATCATCACTTTGTCGCCCGGCTTGAGCGAGAAAATATAGGATGAGGCAACGCCGGGGTTCACTTTCTGGAACCCCTTGCGGTCGGCTGTGAGTGGTGGGGTGGCGATGCGGACGGTCAGCATGAACACATCGCCCTCGGCGGGGTAGTTGGCCATCGAGTAGGCACGCACTGTGGGCTCGCTGTTCACGCAGCGCAACGCGAACATGTTCATCCGTTCCCAAGCAGGCAGGTAATCGTCGCCTATAAGGCTGCGGTCGTAGGTGTTGTAGTCGATTGTGAAGGCGGGTATGCGTATCTGTGCGTAGGAGCCGGGCTTGAAGTCCATGTGCTCGCCGGCGGGCAGCTGCACGCGGAATTCTTTGATAAACGTGGCCACGTTGCGGTTCGAAAGCACGGTACATTCATACTCCTTGACGTTCAGTATCGATTGCGGTATGGCGAGGCTCATGTCCTCCTTCACCTTTGTTTGGCATCCTAAGCGCCAGCCCTGTTCAATCTCCTTGCGTGAGAAGAAGCCCACCTCGGTGGGCAGTATCGAGCCGCCGCCTTTCAGCACTCGGCATCTGCACTGGCCGCAGCTGCCCTTGCCGCCGCAGGCCGAGGGCAGGTGGATACCCTGCTCGCCAAGTGTGGCGATAAGGCTCGACCCCGACGCCACTTCCAGCGTGCTGTCGTCGTTGATGCTGATGGCAACCTTACCCTGCCTGACCAGCTTGCTGCGCAAGAAAAGCAGCAACACCACCAGCAGCATCATCACTGCCGAGAAAACGAGGAGCGATATGAGCAGTGTGACAATCATAGTTTTATTCCCATAAACGACATGAAAGCGAGCCCCATAAGGCCGGTGATGATGAAAGTAATGCCGACACCGCGCAGTGCCGGTGGTATGTGCGAGTAGCGCAGTTTTTCGCGTATGGCGGCGATACCCACGATGGCGAGCAGCCAGCCGAGGCCGGAGCCGAGGGCAAAGGCCGTCACCTCGCCCAGATTGCTGTAGCCACGCTCCTGCATGAAGAGCGAACCGCCCATAACGGCGCAGTTCACCGCTATCAGCGGCAGGAAGATGCCAAGCGAATAGTAGAGTGTGGGGCTGAACCGCTCAACCACCATCTCCACTATCTGCACTATAGCGGCTATCACAGCGATGAACATGATGAGCGAGAGGAACGAGAGGTCGACGTCGGCCAGCTGCGGGCTGACCCACGCCAACGCACCTGGGGCGAGCACATATTTGTTCAGCAGCCAGTTGACAGGCACCGTCACCAGCAGCACGAAAGTCACCGCCACGCCCAACCCGGCCGAGGTCTTCACCGTCTTCGACACCGCCAGATAGGAGCACATGCCCAGGAAGAACGAGAATATCATGTTGTCGATAAACACCGACTTGACGAATATGTTCAGTATTTCTTGCATAGTTAACGGTCAGCCTTGACTTCTATTCATTTCTCCTGGAGCTCTTTGTTCCTGCTGCGTTGCAGCCATATTATCAGTCCTACCAGTATCAGTGCCATTGGCGGCATGATCATCAGGCCGTTGTTCTCGTAGCCTATGTTGTAGGCTCCAATCTTCTCCATCACGGGGTAGCCCATGAGGGTCCCGCTGCCGAGCAGCTCTCTCACCGTTCCTAACGTAACCAGTATTATGCCGTAGCCCAGTCCGTTGCCGATGCCGTCGCACAGCGAGGGTAGGGGAGGGTTGTGCATGGCAAATGCCTCCAGCCGCCCCATCACGATGCAGTTCGTGATAATCAATCCCACGAACACCGACAGCTGCCGGCTCACGTCGTAGAGGTAGGCTTTCAACACCTGGTCGACCAGCACTACCAGCACCGACACCACCACCAGTTGCACTATGATGCGTATGCGTGGTGGTATGGTCTTCCGCAGCAGCGAGATAATCACGTTGGCCAGCGCCACTACCACGGTCACCGACACCGCCATGACCAGCGCCGGTTTGAGTTGCGCGGTCACGGCGAGGCAGGAACACACACCTAACACCTGCACGGTGATAGGATTTTGCCTGCTGAATGGCGATGTTATCAGTTTCCAGTTTCGTGTTGCCATAGTGGTCGGTTCACAGTTCACTAATCAAGGATTCGTAGTTCTTCAGCTCGCGCTCCATCATTTCATTCACGCCGTTGCTGGTCATGGTGCCGCCGCTTATGGCATCCACCTCGTAGAGGCTTTCCCGGTCGGCGTGTTTCTTCAACTGTATGGCCTTCACCCCGCCGCCGTCGTCTAACACTCGTTTGCCTTTGAACTGGGCTGCGAATTTGTCAGTCGCTATCTCGCCGCCCAGACCTGGTGTCTCGCCTTTGTGGTCGAACACAGCCCCGGTGATATACCGGTCTTCGTCGAGGGCTATGTAGCCCCAGATGGGTCCCCAAAGTCCGTTGCCGTGCAGCGGCAGTATGATGCCCTCTCTTCCGTCGGCTTTGTAGGTGTAGTATGGTTGCGCCTCTCCGTCGGTGCCTGTTCTGCTCTGCTCCGTGATGTATGTGTCGTAGAGCTTCTCGGCCTCTGTCCGTGTGGCTTCCACGCCAATGGTCTTCAACACCATCTGTCTCTGTTCGGCCAGTCGGTTGCGCTCTTGCAGCGGCTTGAGCGACACGGCTGTCACCGACAGCACCACTGCCGCCACTGCCACGATTGCCAGCGAATAAAGTATCATATAGCGGTTGCTGAACTGCTTCATTTCCGGGCCTCCTTCCATCTTCTCTTCCTACGGCGAATATTGGCCGCAACCACGCAGTGGTCAATCAGCGGCGCAAAGCAGTTCATGAGCAGTATGCTCAGCATCATGCCCTCGGGGTAGGCCGGGTTTACCACCCTCAACATCACGGCCAGCAGGCCAACCAACAGCCCGTATATCCATTTGCCGGTGTTTGTCTGTGCCGACGTTACAGGGTCGGTTGCCATGAACACCGCGCCAAACATGAAGCCGCCCATCACGTAGTGGTAATAGAAAGGCAGCTGCATGTAGCTGTTGGCTCCTATCATGTTGAACACTATACCCATCACTCCGCCGCCAATCAGCACTCCCAGCATCGTGCGCCACGAGGCCACGCCGCTACCCAGCAGTATCACCGCTCCTATCAGTATCGCCACCACCGATGTCTCGCAGGTGGACCCTGCCGTGGTGCCGAGAAACATGCTCAGCAGCGATGCCGTAGGGCTTGACCCTCCGGCCATCATCTCGCCCAGCGGTGTGGCTCCGGCTATGGCGTCGGTACCCCACCACTGCGCTGCGGTCCATACGGCGTCGCCCGACATGTGGGTCGGGTAGGCGAAAAACAGAAACGCTCTCGCCACCAGCGCCGGATTGAGGAAATTCATGCCTGTGCCGCCAAACACCTCTTTGCCTATCACCACCGCGAAGGCTACCGCCAGCGCCAGTTGCCACAGCGGCGTTGTCACGGGTACTATCATTGGTATGATCAAGCCCGTCACCAGGAATCCCTCGTTCACTTCGTGATGCCGCACCTGGGCAAACGCAAACTCTATCGAGAGGCCTACGATATACGACACCGCAATCAGCGGCAGCATCCTGACTAGGCCGAATGTGAAGCATCCCCAAAAACCGGCCTCCGAGCCAAGCGATGTGTAGTGTTGAAAACCTATGTTCCACATCCCGAACAGCAACGCCGGCAGCAAGGCTATCACCACCGTGATCATCGCCCGCTTCATGTCGGCTGCATCGCGTATGTGGCAGCCTTCGGTTGTGACCTCTTTGGGTTCAAACAGGAATGTTTCAAAAGCCTCGAACGTGCTGTGCAGCCACGGCAGTTTGCCGCCCTCGCTGAAGGTCGGCTTCAGTTTGTCGAGCATTTGCCGCAACCACTTCATAGAGCCTCCTTTCTGCACCGTTCCAATGCGTTGCGTATTATGCTCTGTATCTCTGTCTTCGACGGGTCTATGTATTCACACAGTGCGAAGTCCTCGGGCTCAACCTCGTATATTCCAAGTTCCTCCATCAGCTCTATGTCGCCTATGATGGCTGCCTTTATCAGCTGTGTGGGATATATGTCGAATGGGAACACTCTTTCGAAGTCGCCGCTGAACACCAGCGGGCGCTCGCCGCCGTGCTTGTTGGTGTCGAAATGCCAGTTCCATAACGGCTTGCCCGGAATAATCCTCTTGCAGCTCTCAAGTATTCCCGACACGAATGTCCTCGAAAAACTGTGCCGCTCCACGCCCGGCATCAGCCATCCCATAAAAGTATAGCGGTCGCCTTCTTCGATTAGTGTCAGCTGACTGTCGTAGGCACCGACAAAACCGTCCATGCCTACCTTGTGTCCGCTCAACACATTGCCCGATATTATGCGAGTTCTGTTGTCGCCGGTGTTGCCTTCGGTCGCGCGTGGATAGTGTTCGTCCGGCACTTGTCCTGCCAGCAGCTCTCTTACCGAGGCTCCGGCCGTTATCCGGTAGTATTGTGGATATGCCGCCGCAGGACCAGTAACGGCCACCAGGCGTTCAGGTCTGTATTCCCTGGTCTCAACAAGGTGTCCCAAAGTCGCCACATCTTGCGCGTTCATCGTCCACACCCGTTCTCCTTTGTTTATCGGCGCTATTGCTGCTATCTGTGTCCCTACGTTGCCTGACGGGTGTGGCCCCGCAATCTCGTGAAACACCACCCTGCTGCCACAGCCCCACTGCCGGCGCACCATCGTCTGCGTGCCGCACACATGCACCGTCCCTTCGGTAAGCAAAGCCAAAGCGTCGAGTCCACGCGCTATCAGTATGTCCAGATTATCGATGAGACGACTCTGCCTTTCGCGGCCATCGGTTAAACACCACAGGTCGGGAGCCAGCGGCGCCGTGTCGGTAAGGCTCACGAATATGTCCCTCGGACTGTCGTCGGGATTGGCAATCACGCCAAAGGGCCGTTGTTTCAGCATTGCCCACAGGCCGCATTCGGTCATGGCTTCGGTCAGCCCCTGCCGGGTGTGCAGTTTTCCTGCGTCACAGCGCCAATGCCTTTGTTCGCCTTCTTTCTCAATCACCACGGCATCCAGTACCCGCCGCTCGCCGCGTCGAACCTCTTTTACCGTGCCGCACACAGGGCTTGTCAGTCTGATTTTCGGATTGTTCTTGTCGCTCACCACGGTCTGTCCGGCTTCCACTCGGTCGCCCTCTCTCACTTCAAGCCTCGGCGCCAACCCCACGTAGTCTGACGGCTGTATCCCGTACAGCGTTATGTGCCTCATGTCGGTGCACCGCGCCTCCGCAGCTCCTTTGAGGGGTATGTCTAACCCTTTGCCTATCTTGATTCTTTCGTGCATCAGCCCTGTTTAACGGTTTGCAAAGGTACGAAATGTTTGGCAATGTGCCGGCTTCTTGCTTTCATTTCTACCCGTTGATAAGGCTACCCGTTGATAAGGCTCATCGCGCAAACGGTCATCAAGGCCGCCGTCTCGGTCCGCAGGCGCGAGCGGCCGAGCGTCACCGGCAGGAAGCCACAACGGTCGGCCATGGCCACTTCGTCTGGCGTAAAGTCACCCTCAGGCCCGACGACCACCACCGCGTCACGTTTGGCCGGGCATGCCTGCGCAAGCGTGAGCGGACGCTCGTAGTGGCCGTGGCATATTATCTTTACGGCTTCATAGTCGCGTGCCACAAAGTCGCCGAATGGGGTTTCGGCGTTTATTGCCGGCAGGTGGTTGTGCAGCGACTGTTTCATCGCGCTGACGGCTATCTTCTGCAGCCTGTCGCGATTGAGGCGCGTACGCTCGGTATTATGCGTGATAAGTGGGGTGATTTCGTCGATACCTATTTCCACGGCTTTCTCTACCAGCCACTCTATGCGGTCGGCGTTTTTGGTGGGTGCCACCGCAAGGTGCAGCCTGTAGTCGGCGCGCGCCCCCATGAACGTGCGGCTTGCAATGTGCACCGTGCACGCCGCAGCATCCGCCACCAGCACCTCGCCCTCGGC
>ERZ842401.5851-NODE-5851-length-13398-cov-7.777786_pt1 | contig 13398 bp, 10 predicted proteins | sample MGYA00521270_ERZ842401 | MGnify/ENA primary metagenome ERZ842401 (study PRJEB31892, sample SAMEA3878208) | bioreactor metagenome | biome: Moose rumen | place: Sweden | collected 2011-10 | study: EMG produced TPA metagenomics assembly of the PRJEB12797 data set... | reverse complement strand
CGCGGAAGTGGTCATCCTCCTTGCTGCCCACGTTGAAGTTGATGCCGGCATACTGCGACGTGGTCACGCCACGGTCGCCGCCAAAGCGTTGGAACCGCCCCGACGCGCCGTCGCCAAAGCCCAGGTTGTTCACGTTGTTGCCGCCGCCCAGGATGGTGAACTGGTTGCCGTCGCGGAAGTGGTTGATCATCACGTTGCCGGCATAGCGGTCGTCGGTGCCATAGCCCGCGTTCACGGTGCCAAACCAGCCGTTGTTCATGCCCTTCTTGACCGTGAGGTTGATGACCGTCTCGTCGTCGCCGTCGTCCACACCTGTCAGGCGCGCCAGGTCGCTCTTGCGGTCAATCACCTGCAGCTTGTTGATCATGTCGGCTGGGATGTTCTTGCTGGCCACCGTCGGGTCGTCGCTGAAGAATTCCTTGCCGTCAATAAGGATCTTTTTCACCTCCTTGCCGTTGGCCGTGATCTTGCCGTCGCTGCCCACCTCAACGCCCGGCAAGCGCTTCAACAGGTCCTCGACAACGGCATTGGCTTGGGTCTTGTAGGTGTCGGCATTAAACTCGATGGTGTCCTCCTTGACGGTGATGGGGCTCTTCACACCCACCACGACGATTTCATCGATTATCTTGGTGTTGAGGTCCATCTTCACCACGCCGATGTTCACGTCGCGGCCATCCTCGCCCACGGTCACATGCTTGATCATGTCGTTGTAGCCCGTGTAGGAGAAGCGCAGCAGGTAGCGGCCGGCCTTCACACCCTTGATGTTGAACACACCATTCTCGTCGGTGATCGTGCCCTTGACCATGGTGCTGTCCTTGTTGGCCATGAGGAGTTTCACGGTGGCCCCGATGAGTTCGGTGGTGTCCTGTGAGTCCAACAGCATGCCATTGATGACAGCGGCACCCGCAGTCAGGGGCAGAATGCAGTATAGGGCCAATAATAGTGATACGATTTTCTTCATGTTGATTCGATTGATGTAATATGTAGATATAATATGTGTTATTGATGCTGCAAAGTTACTCGAAAACCCCATTCCGCGGCAAATATTTTAGATAATTCCGCTCTTTTTATCGACCAAACAGCACAACCGGCATTGAGACTCAGATGCTTTGAGTACCTCATTTCCTATCGTGCAGCGAGGGCATGGTTGCCCTGCCCGCACACTTTAATGGAATGGTTTTGGGACTTTCTGCACACGACCGGGGGTAAAGTCAGAAAAAAGAACTATCTTTGCAGGTTAAATCAAATGAAGAAAGACGTGGAAACAAGATACATCTTTGTGACCGGTGGCGTCGTTTCGTCACTGGGTAAAGGCATTATTGCCTCGAGCATCGCGCGCCTGCTGTTGTCGCGCGGATACCGCGTGACGTGCCAGAAGTTTGACCCCTACATCAACATCGACCCGGGAACGTTGAACCCCTACGAGCACGGTGAGTGCTACGTCACCGTCGACGGGCATGAGGCCGACCTGGACCTGGGGCACTATGAGCGCTTCACCAACATCAAGACCACCCGCGCCAACAACGTCACCACCGGGCGCGTTTACCAGAGCGTCATCGACAAGGAGCGTCGCGGCGACTACCTGGGCAAGACGGTGCAGATCATCCCCCACATCACCGACGAGATCAAGCGTGACGTCAAGCTGCTGGGCACGACGGGCAAGTATGACTTCGTCATCACCGAGATTGGCGGCACCGTGGGCGACATCGAGGCCCTGCCATTTATCGAGGCTATTCGTCAGCTGCGATGGGAACTGGGACGACGCTGCATCTGCGTCCACCTCACCTATGTCCCCTACATCAGCGCCGCCAAGGAACTCAAGACCAAGCCCACGCAACACAGCGTCAAGCTGTTGCAGCAGGAGGGTATACAACCCGACGTGCTCGTGCTGCGCACCGAGCATGAGTTGCCGCCCACCATGTTGAAGAAGGTGGCCCAGTTCTGCAATGTCAGCGCCGACGCCGTCGTGCAGAGCCTGGACGCGCCCACCATCTATGAGGTGCCCCTGATGATGCACGAGCAGCGACTCGACAACATCATCCTCGAGAAGACGGGACTCATCGTGCAGGGGGAGCCCGACCTCACCAAGTGGAACGAGTTCCTCGACAAACTCAAGGGCGCCACCCAGGAGGTGCGCATCGGCCTGGTCGGCAAGTATGTGTCGTTGCAGGATGCCTACAAGAGCATCGACGAGAGCCTGTTGCATGCCTGTGCCTACCATGACCGTCGCCTCAAACTCGACTACATCAACAGCGAGCAAATCAACGACGGCAACGTCGAGCAGTTGCTGACAGGGCACGACGGCATCGTCGTGGCGCCAGGATTTGGACAGCGGGGCATCGAAGGCAAGTATGTGGCCCTGCGATGGTGCCGTGAGCACGACATGCCCACCTTTGGCATCTGCCTGGGCATGCAGTGCATGGTCATCGAGTTTGCGCGCAACGTCCTCGGACTCACCGACGCCAACAGCACCGAGATGGATGCCAAGACCAACCACAACGTCATCGACCTCATGGAGGATCAGAAGACAGTCACCAACCTGGGCGGCACCATGCGACTCGGGGCATACGCCTGCCGCGTGAAGGAGGGCACTAAAGTCGCCGAGGCATACGGCAAGACCGACATCGAGGAACGGCACCGCCACCGCTTTGAGTTCAACGACGAGTACCGCGAACGCTTCGAGGCCGCCGGCATGACCATCGCGGGCGTGAACCCCGAGAGCGGATTGGCCGAGGTCATCGAGCTGGCCGACAAGCGCTGGTACATCGGTACCCAGTACCACCCCGAGTACTCCAGCACCGTCCTCAACCCCCACCCCCTCTTCATGTCCTTCATCGAGGCAGCCATCAACTCCACCAGTAACTAAACAATTAGGCCTTCTGGTTAATTTTAACGAGAGTTACTTGAAAAGAGGAATTAGGCGGGTCGTAAATGGCTTTAAAGAACCACCTGTTGATTTGTTGATCAAAAACGAAAATTAAATATTAAAACTTAGCGGCTTAGCGGCTTAGCGTGATATGATTCCCGCGTCGCTCCGAGACCGCGACAACTAAAGAATATATGGATAAGAACACTTTGATTGGAATGTTGCTGATGGGACTCGTCATCTTCGGGTTCATGTGGCTACAGCAGCCCAGCGAGGCCGAACTCGCCGAGCGTCAGCGACAAATTGACTCTATCGCCGCCGTGCAGCGCGCCGAGGAACAACGCAACATCGCTTTGGGGGCCGTTGACACCCTCAGCGTCGCCGAACTCGCTAACCTGCAGAGCGTGCTCGAGAACATGCCCGCCGACAACGCCGCCATCAACAACGAGGGCGTCAACCTCACTCTCAAGGACGGCAAGGTGACCGGCACCATCGCCGTGAGCGACACTACCGTCAATTGGGACGAGGTGACGGCTCACACCAGTGCCAACCCCGCCGTGCACAACCTGGCGGTGCAGGCCGTGCAACGAGCCCTTGACGTGTATGCCAAGAACGGCTCCTTTGCCGCGTCGCTCACCGGCACCGAGCAGATGGTAACCCTCGAAAACGACTCCCTCAAGGTCGAACTCAGCACCAAGGGCGGCATCATTGCCCGCGCCACACTCAAGGGCTACAAGACCTGGAACTCACCCCAACTGGTGCTGTTCGACAAGGGGGACAACGACTACAGTTTCACCCTGAGCAACAACACCCAGCGCTTCGAGACCAAGAACTTCTACTTTGAACCACAAAAACTCAACGACAGCACCGTGCTCATGAACCTCAAGCTCGAGGGCGGAGCACAGTGGGGACTCAAGTACACACTCGTGCCTGGCAGTTACATGGTGCGCATGGAGATGGTGCAGCAGCACATGACGCGCATCATCCCATTGAACATCAACCTGGTGGACCTCGATTGGCACCAGAAGATCTCGCGCCACGAGTTTGGCAAGCAGTTCGAGGAGCGCAACAGCGGCATCTACTACAAGTTCGCCGGCAAGGGTGGAGACGTGAAGTACACCCGCGAGAGCGGCAGCGACGAGAAGGAGATCAAGGACAAACTCAAGTGGGTGAGCGCCAAGAACCAGTTCTTCTCGACCGTCCTCGTCACCGACAGCGTCATGAGCACCGCCAAGATGACCAGCGCCGACACCAAGGACACCCCCGACTACGAGAAGTACCTCAAGGATGTGAACATCCACACCCTCATCCCCTACGCCAGCGACAAGCCTGTTCCCGCGTCGTTCTACTTCTACCTGGGGCCCAACCGCTACCACATGCTCTCGAGTTATGACAAGTTCTCGCCCAAGGAGGACCTCAAACTCACCCACCTCATCCCCCTGGGATGGAAACTCTTCCGATGGATCAACACGGGTATCATCATTCCCGTGTTCGACTGGCTGGGCAAGTTCATGACCAACTATGGCCTCATCATCCTCGTGCTCACCATCATCCTCAAGATCGTCCTCTCGCCCTTGACCTACAAGAGTTACATCTCACAGGCCAAGATGCGCATCCTGGCTCCCGACATCGCCAAACTCAACGAGAAGTATCCCAATCAGGAGGACGCGATGAAGAAGCAGCAAAAGATGATGGAACTCTACAAGCAAGCCGGCGCAAGCCCCTTCGGTGGCTGTCTGCCCATGCTGCTGCAGATGCCCATCCTCATCGCCATGTTCACCTTCTTCCCCTCGTGCATCGAGTTGCGAGGCCAGTCCTTCCTGTGGGCTAATGACCTGAGTGCCCCCGACAAGATTGTCGAGTGGAGTACACACATCCCGTTCATCTCCAACAGTTTCGGCAACCATATCAGCCTCTTCTGCCTGTTGATGACGGTGACCAACATCATCTACACCTACATCACCACCAAGTCGCAGCCCTCGTCCAACTCGATGCCGGGAATGAAGTGGATGATGTACCTCATGCCGTTGATGTTCCTCGTGTTCTTCAACAACTACGCTTCGGGTCTGAGTTACTACTACTTCATCTCGTTGCTCATCACCATCCTGCAGACCTACAGTTGCCGCCTGTTCATCACCGAGGACAAGGTGCGCGCCACCATGGCCGCCAACGCTGCCAAGCCGCAAAAGAAGTCCAAGTGGATGCAGCGACTCGAGGAGGCCCAGAAGATGCAGCAACAGCAGCAGCGCCAGCAGGCACAGCGCAGCAAGCGTCGCCGTTGAGGTTTTTCATACAACAATCTAAATAGATTACAGTTGTTATAGAGTTGTCCACGTTGTCTGAAAAAATGGTATGGTTTTTGCAACCTTTCTAATGCATCAATACGTCTAATGATAAAAAAGAATAATAAACTGGCTTTTCGCTGGAACCACAATAATGGCTAAAGCCTAAAGCCTAAAGCCTAGAGCCTAATAGAGATATGTTTATTCATCAGTGCCCCGAGTGCGGGAAACAATACAGCACTCAAGAGAAAGTGAACCGTGTGAAGTGCCCCTATTGCGGTGCCGAGACCAACGTGTCTTATGCCGACCAGGGACCCAACCAGTGGCAGCAGTTCAGTGGCCAGGCCGCTTCGGCCATCGACAGCGTGTTCAACAACGGTCCGTCGGGCAAGAGCCGCGGCATCGCCGGCCTGTTGGCCATCCTGCTGGGGTGGTGCGGAGGACACTACTTCTACCTCGGCAAGACCAATGCCGGGATCGTGTTCCTGATCATCGCCATCCTCTCGTGTGGCATTTTGGCCACAATCACCACAGTCGTGTCCATCATCCAGGGAGTCCTGTTCTTCACCTCTACCCAGGAAGAGTTTGAGCAGAAGTGGGTGTACAGCCCCAGTAATTTCCCGTTGTTTTAACACCCTGATTGCCTATGGGTAGACGCCAAGTACCTACACGACCCGACTACATCAAGTGGCTGCTTCTCGCTGGAGCGGCAGCACTTGTTGTGTTCCTGGGGGGCTATGTGATTTGGCGTTATGTGCTGCCGCACTCGGTCAATGTCGACCGCTACCGCTACCCGGTAGCTGGCATCGACGTTTCCAAGCACAACGGCAAGATCGACTTCGAGCAGGTCAAGGCCGACGATTACCAGTTTGTCTTCATCAAGGCCAGCGAGGGCAAGACCTATCGCGACGACGCCTTTGCCGACAACTACCGCAAGGCGCGCGACGCGGGACTCAAGGTGGGGGCCTATCACTTCTTCCGCAAGAACCGCACCGGCCGCGAGCAAGCCGACAACTTCTTGGGTGTCATCGAGGGACGCCCGATGGATCTGCCACTGGTTATCGACCTCGAGGACGACTGGGGCAACGGAGCAACCACCTCGCGCGAGACCGCAGTCGAGCGTGTCATGGAGATGATTAACATCCTCAACGACAAGGGATACCAGGTGATGATTTACACCAACCTGGATGGCTACAACAAGTACTACAAGGACCTGCTGGCCGACCACGACCTGTGGCTGTGCTCGTTCACCAGCCCCGACCTGTTGCCCTCGATGCCGCACTGCATCCAGCAGTTCAGCCACGAGGGACGCGTCAGTGGCGTTGACGGCGACGTGGACCTGAACGTGTGGCGTGGCAGCAAGCGGGAGTGGAATCAATATCTCGACCAAGTCAAGCAACCGCAATAACCAAATATCTCCCCACAATGATGAAACACAAAATTCAGATAATCACCACCTTGGCACTGATGCTGTTGCTATCGGCAACGGCTCCAGCAGGCGCAACGGTCTATAACTGGAGCCGCTACGACCTGTCGTTCGAGACCCCCGAGGGTGGTTTTGTCACCTACAACTCGCCCACGCGCTTCGAGGTGCAATGGGAAGACATGGTCATGACCGTGCAACTCTACAGCCAGGAAAAGGGTGACGAGAAGAAACTGCTCAACGAGAACCTGCAACGCAAGGCACTGGGTTACAGCATGTATGACTTGAGCAACGGCAAACTCAAGGTAAAGGGTTTCAAGAAGACCTATAGCATCTATGGCACCATGCCCGATGGCTCACGGGCCATCATCGCCGACCTGGTATCCAAGCACCAGAACCTCATTGTCGAGGTGACAGTTAACTATCTGTACGGTAACCGTGAGACGGTCGAGGACATGATCAAGAGCTTTGCCGAGAACAAGAAACAGCAACCCAACCGCGAGCGCAAACGGCAAAAGGTGCAGACTCGAGAAAAGGCCAAGCAGGAGCAGGACAAGAAAAAGCAGGAGACCCAGCATGCCAGTAACGAGAAACTCTACGATGCCTGACAGCAAGCACCAACCCGAACAAGTGAAGTATAACCCTAAAAACATAGAAATGATGAAGAAACAATCGATCTTGACATTCTGCTTGACCGTCGCAATTGCCGTTGCGATGAGTCTTGCCGCTAATGCCAGTGACGGCGAGCGGCCCGATGTGGAGCCCAACATGCTCTATGTGCCTCTGGTCTATGACAGCTATAGCGCCGCTGCCGCACATGCCGTGACCAGCAATTCCAGCAAGTTGTACAGTCTGGATGCCGGTGACGAATGGCTGCAACAGGCTATCGACAACACGGCAAGGGCACAACGTGCCCGCCAGCGGGCGATGATCGACAATCCCCAGCTGGTGGCTTATAACGCTAACCGATTGCCCGAGGCTCCACCCGAGGGCGTCATCAGTGCCGATCCTCGCCAGGGTATGCTATCCATCACGCCGCCGCAGGTGGCGGTAGACGAGGTCACGCCACCCGAGACCCCGACTCCTCCCTTGCACAACTGGTTGCATGTCTTCAATGCATCGCTCCAGTTCACTCAGGCCTACATCAGCGGCAACTGGTACCAGGGTGGCGAGAACAACCTCGCCCTGCTGGGATCCATCAACTGGAACTGCAACCTCAATCAGGACCTGCACCCCAACTGGCTGTTCAACAATGCTTTGTCCTATAAACTGGGTATTGCCACAACCCATGGCGACAGCATCCGCAAGTACCTCATCAATGAGGATAACTTCCTGTTCACCTCACAGTTGGGATACAAGGCGGTGAAGAATTGGTACTACAGTGCCATGCTGCAGTTCACCACCCAGTTCCTCAACAACTACAAGGTTAACACGCGCACGATGACGGCCGCTTTCCTATCGCCCGCCGAATTGAACATCGGTCTGGGTATGACCTACAACTACAAGAAGGCCGACGACCGCATGTTCACCCTGGCCATCGCACCCGTTTCCTATAACCTCAAGTATTGCCGCAACATCACCGACATCGATCCTACTCGTTTCGGCATCGGTGCGGGCCGCCACAGCAAGAGCACCGTCGGTAGCAATTTCGAGGCCAAGTGGCTGTGGCGTTTCACACCCAGTGTGATGTTCTCATCCCGTCTCTACATGTTCACTAACTATGAGTATGTGCAGGGCGACTGGGAGAACACGCTCGACCTCTCCATCGGCAAGTACTTGACCACCCAGCTGTACACACACCTGCGCTTTGACCGATCGCGCACTCGCGACGATGACTGGAACTACTGGCAGTTCAAGGAAATCCTCAGCCTGGGTGTGGTTTATCGCTTTGCTACGGTCAACTAACCGGTTTTTCACCTCTGACTGATGAAACCTGCCGCACTGCTCCTCGTTCTTGTTGCCCTGCTACCCGTGACCATGGTGGCGGGCAACGGCATCCCCGACAAGTCGGTCATTATCGACGGACTTGACGTGGAGGCGATGCGCCTGCGCCTCGACGAGACCGACGTGCAACCCTTAGAGGGCATCTGGTATTATCCCAACGAGGAAATGACACTGGGCATTGAGCGTTACAAGGGTGGACACAACATCGGCTACCGCATCATCCTGCTCGACTCGCCCGATATCAACCTGATTCCGGGCACGGTCATCGGCTTTATCGCCAGCAGTGCTGTGGACAGCAAGTACCAGTTGTGGCTCTACAGCCAGCGCGACCGCGTCACGCTGGTCAAGCCCCTTGAGTGTGTCGCCACGCTCAACAAGGCGGCCACGACGCTCACCTTCGACCCGCCACACTGGAACGTGAAGGTGCGCATCAATTTTGCGCGCTTCCTGCCGTCGTTGTTCAATGGCGTGAGCATCATCCCCGAGAAGGTCGAGGAACGTCTCCCCATCGGATTTCGTAAGATTTATCCCGAGGGTGGGGATGGCAATCCGTTTAACCGCATCCGTTATCTGTGATGAAACCGTTAAATAAACATATTTTAATTATTCCGCTCCTGTTGATGTTGCTGTGCATCAGTGCATTGGAGGTTGACGCGCGCACCCGCACCACCCGCAAGAACCTGCGCTCCATCGAGGTGCCTGTCGTGGCACTCGAGACCAGCGACAGCCTGCTGCCCGACAGCCTCATCGACATTGACCCCAATGCCGTCACGCTCAAGGGCTACAGCAAGCGCGCCAGCGACAGCAAGGAGTCCTTCTTCATCACCAACAACACAGCCCATCGCATGAGTGCCGTCAGGCTCTTGCTGCGATACTCGACCATGAACGGCGAGATGCTCACGCAACGCGCCGTGACCGTGCCCGTGAGCCTCAAGCCGGGCGAAACCAAGTTGGTGAGTATCAAATCCTTTGATGTGCAGCGCCTGTTCTATTATTATGCTGGTCCGCAGCCACGCAAGGCAGCGACTCCCTTCCAGGTGGCATTCCGCCTGACGGGCTATGACATCCCGGTGGGTAACTGACACGAGAAATCATTAACATTCACAATAATAACAGTTAAACCAAAACAGAAAAAATGAAACACCTGTCAATTAAACTCTTATCGGCCGCCTTGCTGGCTATTGCCGGATGGACTGTCGCCGATGCCTGCACCAACCTGATCGTGGGCAAGAACGCCAGTGCCGATGGCTCAACCATCATCACCTATGCTGCCGACAGCCACACCCTGTATGGCGACCTGCAGTACCTGCCTGCCGCCGACCATGCTCCCGGAGCGATGCGCAAGATCGTCGACTGGGACAGCGGCAAGACCCTGGGCGAGATTCCCGAGGTGTCACACACCTATGCCGTTGTGGGCAACATGAACGAGCACCAGGTCACCATCGGCGAGAGCACCTGGGGCGGACGCGAGGAACTCTGGGACACCACCGGCAACTCGATCATCGACTATGGCAGCCTCATGTACATCGCCCTGCAGCGATCCAAGACCGCACGCGAGGCCATCAAGTGTATGACCGAACTCGTGGCCAAGTACGGCTATGCCAGCGAGGGTGAGTCCTTCTCCATTGGCGACCCCAACGAGGTGTGGGTCATGGACATGATTGGCAAGGGACCTGGCGAGATCGGCGCCGTGTGGGTAGCCATACGCATCCCCGATGACTGCATCGCTGGCCACGCCAACAATCCCCGCATCTGGAAGTTTGACATGAAGGACAAGAAGAACGTCATGTACAGCAAGGACGTCATCTCCTTCGCCAAGAAGAAAGGACTCTACAGCGGCAAGGATGCCGACTTCGCCTTCGCTCCCGTTTACCAGAAGTTCGATGCTGGCGCGCTGCGCGGCTGTGATGCCCGCGTGTGGAGTTACTTCAATCGCTTCCACAAGGGCATGGATGCCTATCTGCCCTTCATCTACGGCAAGACCCGGGCCGATGCCGACGTGATGCCTCTCTACGTCAAGCCCGACCGTAAGGTCAGCGTCCGCGACATGCAGGACATGATGCGCGACCACTTCGAGGGAACTCCCTTCGACATGACCAAGGATCCTGGCGCAACCACCGCCTATGGCGTGCCCTACCGCTGGCGCCCCATGGACTTTGAGGTCGATGGCGTGAAGTACAGTCAGGAACGTGCCATTGCCACCCAGCAGACCGGTTGGGTCTATGTCGCACAGATGCGCGCTTGGATGCCCGACGAGGTGGGTGGTTGCTTCTGGTTCGGCGTCGATGATGCCAACACGGCCGTCTTTGTGCCCATGTACTGCTCCATCACCCAGGTGCCCGAGAGTTACCGTCAGGGCAAGGCCGACATGTACACCCTGGACTGGGATTGCGCCTTCTGGGTCAACAACTGGGTCGCCAACCAGGCCTATCACCGCTACTCGCAGATGATTGGTGACATCCGCAAGGTGCAGGGCGAACTCGAGGACGGCTTCGCTAAGCAGCAGTCGGTCATCGAGGCTCAGGCCACGTCGCTGCTCACCACCGACCGCGATGCCGCCATCCGCCTGCTGACCAACTACTCGGTCAACGCCGGACAGAATGCCACCGCACGCTACAAGAAACTGGGCGAGTACCTCTTTGTCAAGTACCTCGACGGCAACGTCAAGAAGGAGAAGGACGGCAAGTTCCAGCGCAACGACTATGGCACGCCCGTGTCGCCCAACTGGCCCGGATACACCCAGGAGTACTACGAGATGCAGGTCAAGGGCAGCGACGTCCTCAAGGTCGAGGAGCCCGTCTGGTTAGACCCCAAGGACCGTAACTGATAACCTGCTACACTCATTTCACATTTTTTGGCATCCGCATTCAACGTCGAGTGCGGATGCCATTCGTTGAATTCAGGCCATTCGTGGTTAGGGAAATGGGGTGGGGTTGGGGATTTTTTGTAACTTTGCGGGCGATGAGGAATCTGTTGTGGGTCATATTGGCATTGGCGCTGCTCGCCACGGCGGGGGGCACAGGCTGCCGGCGTGCGGCGCGCTATGACGCGCGGCTCGTGGCGGCCGACAGCCTCATGCATGACGCCCCCGACAGCGCGCTGGCCATCGTCCAGGCCGTCTGCCCCGACAGCCTCACCCATGAGGGCGACCGGGCCTACCGTGACCTGCTGCTCACCCAGGCACGCTACCGCTGCTACATCACCGCCACCAGCGACAGCGCCATCAACCGCGCCCTGGACTACTACCGCCGCCACAGCACCGAGCGCGAGAAGCTCACACGCGCCTACATCTACAAGGGCGCCGTCATGGAGGAACTGGGCCAGCCCGACTCGGCCATGCTCTACTACAAGCACGCCGAGGCCACCGCCGCCCCCGACGACCACTTCAACCTGGGATACACAAATCTGCGCATAGCACAACTGTACCAGACTTATTATACTAACGATAGTGCTGTGGTCAATCGGATGAGAAAAGCCGCCCACCACTTCAGCATTACGACAGACACAACTTATCTGATCACCCCGTTCGGAGTGTTGGGAGGCTATTCCTACCTGCTCGGTAAAGATTCAGCCCGATTCTACCTTGGGAAAGCAATTGCGCTTGCGCGGGCAATACATTCGACCAAGGGATTGCAATTTCAATCAAAGTTGGCTGGAACCTATTTCTATGAAGGTGATTTCCAACGTGCCAAGTCGCTGGCCATGGAGATAGTGAAGGATGAAAGGAGAGAAAAATGCGATGAAAACCAGTTTTACTATTATGCTGCGAGATCATACATCCATCTCGGACTTCTTGACTCTGCCCGTTGGCTGATAACATCAGTAATACCCGCTCCAGTGTTTGCGGTGGACAGTATGAACCACTTCCAGACAATGGCCGAGTTATCCATGGCTGAGCACCACTTCAATGCCTATCGGCATTATTCCGAGCAGGCCAAGGAAATTGATATGCGGCTCTTAGATGGCTCAAGGCAATCCAGGCTAACCATGACAGAGTTGACATGGGAAGCCACAAATCGGGAAAATTTATTGAGGGAAAAATACAATTCAGGTATTTGGCAGATTGCCGTTATCAGCGCATCCGTCTTTGTCGCTTTGATTTGCGCATTATGGCTTTTCATGAGATGGAAAAAACGCAGGCGCCAGAAGGAACTTGATGGATTCCGACTTGAATTGCAGCGGATGATTGACGAGGCTGAGATACGAGCGGGTATGCTTGAGAAGGAACTGATTGCACAGGAGCATCAGTTAGCCGAGAAGAAAAGGCAGTTGCGCGAGGTAACCATGCGGAATCGTAAACTGGAATCAAGGCATAGCGACCTAAGCAAGCGGGTGTCAGAAGTCGTCAGGCACAGGAATAATGCTTTTAGGGAACTATATGCTGAACTGCGTGTCAAGCCTAATGTTGATGAAAAAGGACGCCCTGTTCCTTTATTTAGCCTGATCAAAGAACTGAATGAGAACAAAAGAATACTCAGGAAAACACCTAAACTCTCTTTTTGGAACAACCTCAAGCTATCAGTAGACGGTGAGTTCAACGGCATCGCATCTTTTGTGCAAGAAAACTACCGCAATCTCACCTTGAATGACCATCACCTATTCTGGTTACTCTGCGCGGGAGTCCCTAATCCGATTATCAGGTTATGCATGGACTATGCCAACGACAGGACCGTCAGCAACAACAAGAAAAGGCTTATTAATGATAAGATGGGATTTGAGGGAGACCTTGACGATTTTATCAATAATTATCTGACACAGAAATAAAACAAAAATCTGCCGAATTATTGGGTCACCTGTAAAACCCTGTGTTTCCTCAACACCCTCGCGAAAAATTCCCCTCAACCTCTTGACAAACCCCAAAAAATTCACTACCTTTGCACCAC
>ERZ842401.5850-NODE-5850-length-13403-cov-3.776146_pt1 | contig 13403 bp, 7 predicted proteins | sample MGYA00521270_ERZ842401 | MGnify/ENA primary metagenome ERZ842401 (study PRJEB31892, sample SAMEA3878208) | bioreactor metagenome | biome: Moose rumen | place: Sweden | collected 2011-10 | study: EMG produced TPA metagenomics assembly of the PRJEB12797 data set... | reverse complement strand
CCGCAGACCGTCGCTCCGCTTGGGCAGGCAGATGGGCTGTGCGGCATGGGGGCGCCAGATTTCTTCATCGCGCTTGGCAAGCCCCGCTATGGGGATGTCCGCGCCAAGTGCCTGCAATATGCCTTCCACCGCGTTCACCTGGCCTATGCCGCCGTCTATGAGCAGCAGGTCGGGCAGGGGCTTGCCTTCGTTGATGAGGCGGGTGTAGCGCCGCGATGTCGCCTCGCGCATAGACTGGAAGTCGTCTATGTAGCCGTCGGTGGTCTTCAGGCGGAAGTAGCGGTAATTCTTTTTATCCGGATTGCCGTTGTAGAAGCTGATGAGGGAGGCGACGGGGAACTTGCCGCCTATATGCGCAATGTCGAAGCCTTCTATGCGGACCGGCAGGCGGGGCAGTCCCAGCACCTGCCGCAGCTCTTCCATCGCGGGAAAATCTCCCCGTTCCCGCAGGCGGCGGATGATGTCCTCGTGTGCGTTTTCCCTCGCCATGTTCAGCGCCGCGATGTGGAGCTTTGCCTGCGGGATGGCATCGGTCACAAGCACTATGTCGCAGTCCACCTTGTAAGTTTCTTTAAACCAGCGGCGCATTATTTCCATACCATCGGCGGTCATGACGTAGATGTGGGGCGGAATGCTCTCTTTTTCCGTGTAGTATGCGCCCATGAACTCAGGCAGTATTTCGTTGTCCTCATTGAGCGATATGGTGCGGTAGCTGTCCCTGCCGAGCAGCTTGCCGGAGCGGATTTTGAGCACGATGAAGCTTACCAGCTCTCCTTCGCGCCAGCTGGCGATGTAGTCTCGGTCGTCTCCGTCAAAGCCCTCCACGCTGTTCTGGTTCTGCAGCACGGAGAGCGCCCGCAGACCGTCCCTGATTCTCGCTGCCTTTTCAAAGTTGAGCTGTTTGGCAGCTTCTTTCATGCTTATTTCAAGTTTCTTGCTTGTTTCCTCACCTTTGCCCTCAAGTAAGGCGGAGATTTCTTCGATAAATTCTGTATAGGTGGATTCCGCAACCTCCTTGCAGCAAGGGGCGAGGCATTTGCCTATATGGTAGTAGAGGCATGGAGCAGTTTTTTTGTGAAATGTCCTGCAATGGCGTAACGAATATATCTCATAGAGTGTTTCTATGAATGTATCAAGGGCGGTGGCATCTGGGAATGGACCGAAGTAGAGAGAGCCGTCCTGCACGATATGCCTTGTTTTAAAGATGCGGGGATATGCTTCGTGCGTGATACGCAGGACGGGATATGATTTTCCGTCCTTCAGGTTGATGTTGTAACGCGGCGTATGCTGCTTGATGAGGTTGTTTTCAAGCAGGAATGCCTCGTACTCATTGTTGGTGGTGATGTATTCTATGCTGCGGGCGTGGCTGATTAAAAGCCTTGTCTTGATGTCCTTATTTCCGCTAAAATAAGAACTGAGACGGTTTTTAAGGCTCTTTGCCTTGCCGACATATATTATTGCTCCTTCTGCATTGCGCCACAGGTAGACGCCGCTTTGGGAGGGAGCTTTGAGCGCAGTCTGATGAAGAAGCTCGCGGGGCGAAAGCTCAGGCTGCGAGGGAGAAGCTAATGCTTGAGATTCGTTATTCAGGTCGTTCATATATGCGTAAGAATGTTTCTATTATATCATGTTGTTTTCTTCTTTTAAATACCGTTTTTCTCTCTTCTGCGGATGCAAAGGAGCGCGTCATCACCCTCGGCGGCAAAGAGGGCTGGGGACGGGTTTCTGAAAAAGAGGGCGTCACCACGGGAGTAGGCAGGTTCGGCTATGATGCCCTGAAGCTTGACACAAACAGCCGCGTGCAGGATTCTGATACAGACCTGCTGCTTGATTTCGAAGAGCTGGAGCCTGTCGATGTGACCGGCCACTATAAAGTAGTCTCCTCTGATATTGTGCCGGGGGAGAGCGGCAAGATGGGAAAGACTGCGGGATTGAGCCGCGGCACAGGCGGCATCCGTCTGAGGGGAGGCAATGGCTCTATCTTCGGTACATCGGGGATAGCGGGTTCCTTCCTCATCGAATTCTGGCTTAATCCTTCCGTCGCAGAGAACGGGGAGTCTGTGTTTTCATGGCGCTCTTCCCGCACGGTGGATGCTTCCCCCCTCTACCAGATGATAAATGCAAGCTTTTACAAAAATCATCTGGAATGGCTCTTTACCAATGTCTTTGACGGTTACAAGAAGGATAGCGGGGAAATCCATATCGCTTCCTACAGTACGATTATCCCTGATGTGTGGACGCACCATTCCATCAGTTTTGACGAGGATTCCGGGTTGCTTGAGTACCGCATCAACGGCAAGCTGGAGGCGATGCGTTTCATCACGTCTACCGGCACCGAGATGGGGGGCACTATCTACCAGCCGGTGCTCGGGGTTGCCGCAGACATAGATATCTGCCCCAGCTATACAGGTCTTATAGATGATTTTAGGATTCAGAACAGCGCGAGAAATGATATTGCCTATGATATGCGCTATGACACCTACCGCCGCGCGGGAGGCAGGTTCAAGACTTCTCCGATTTTGGTCTCCAAAGAGGCGCGGCTCACAAGGGTGGATGCGCTCCTCAGCGAGCCTGAGCAGACTTCGGTAGTGCTCTACATCCGCAGCAGCGATAACTACTTTACATGGGATGAAAACTCTCCTGAGTGGTACCCCGTTACCAATCACGCGGATATCAGCAAAGAGCTGAAAGGTATGTACTTCCAGCTGGCGGCAGACCTCTATCCAGACGGAAGCGGGGCGGTGTCTCCCTCCGTTATGCAGGTTGACCTGCACTTTGTCGAGGTGGAAGCACCTCTTCCGCCATTCCGCGTGGATGCACAGGCGGGGGATGGCGAGGTGACGCTCTCATGGACTTATTCGGTGGACAGCTCGACGGGCGGATATTATGTCTACTACGGCGAGCGTCCCGGCGAATACCTTGGACGGGAGGCTGTGCAAGGGGAATCTCCCGTTGATGTGGGCAACGTGAACCGCATAACGTTCAAGGGCTTGAAAAACGGCAAGATTTACTATTTTGCCATAGCCGCCTATTCGCGGGTGAATGACGAGATTATGGGCGTACTTTCTAAGGAAGTATATGCAAGACCGTTGAAGAAATAGAAAGGGGAAAATGATGGCTGAACTGAGTCCTGATGATAAACTGACACTGAATAGAGCAAAGTCCGCCGTTATGGCGCGGGACTATGTTCTTGCCGAGGGCCTGTATAAGAAATTGCTCCAAAGCGACGGAGACAATGCAGAATTCTTGGGTGCGTTGGGCAGCGTATACGTGAAGAGCGGGCGGGATGCTGATGCCCTGCCTGTCTATACGCGGATGCTTGAAATCAACGACAAGGATATTGATGTCATCAATAATCTGGGAAGCATCTACCGCCGCCTCAAGCATTATCGGGAATCTGTTGACATCCTGAGCAAGGGCATCATCGTTGATGAGTCCAATGTGCAGCTCTTTTACAACTTGGGCTTTACCTACAAAGAGGCGGGCGAGTTCAAGGACGCAGAGCAGTGCTTCAAGATGGTCATAGAGAAAAATCCCACGGACGTGCTTGCCTATAATCATCTGGGGACTATCTATCTGAATGAAAGATTCTTTGACAAGGCAGTGACTGTCTTCCAGAAAGGCTTAAAGATAGACCCCAATCATCCTGTGCTCCATTTAAATCTTGCCCACACCTATGAGGGGCTCAATGACGTAGACAAGGCGGCGAAAGAGTACGAGCAGGCGCTGCGCTCAAAGCCGGGCTGGCTTGAAGCGATAGACGGCTATGCCGATATTCTTCTTGAAAAATCCCGCGCTTTGCAGGCTCAGGGGCTTGTGGAGCAGGCCATAGACTTAAATCCTGATAACGCGCGTATGCACACGAAGCTCGGCAAGGCGTTCTCTCTGCAGGAGTCTTATGACCATGCGGAGAGTGCTTTCAATGACGCGCTCAATCTGGAACCTGAAAACACGGAAGCGCTTTCCGGCCTTGCGGATGCCTATGAATCTGACGGAAAAATCATGGAAGCGCTCCAGGCAATGGAAAAATATGAGGAGCTTGACCCCGAGAGCATCGCTATGTTGCAGCAGTACACGCATATCCTGCTTTCCGGCAACAGGCTTGACGATGCCCATGAGAAAATCACGCAGGCATGGGAGCTGTCTCCCGATGATGTCAAGACGCTGAACCTGATGGGGCAGTACTATATCTGTACCGATGACGATGCAAAGGTGCAGGAATATTTCGGACGCATTCAGCAGCTTGATTCTTCCTATAAGGATCATTACCGCGATGGTGCCCTGCGCTATGCGCAGGTAGGCAAAAACGAAAAAGCAGAGCAGCAGCTTTTGAAATATCTTGAAAATAAGCCGGAAGATGTCCGCGCTATGGCTATGCTTGCGGCAAATTACGAGGCACAAGGGCGCTATGATGATGCCCTTGCCGTCTATGAAAAGCTGAATACGGAGCACGGTGAAAACGCAGTCTACAAAAAGCGGCTGGACAAGGTGAACGGCATCATCGCCACCCGTCCGCAGCGTGCTCCCTCCGCCGCGCCAGAAGCGCGCGATGAGCTTTCAGAGCTCTCAGCAGATGAAGTCCTTCCGCTTGCAGATGGTGATATCGATGGACAGGGAAGTGCGCCGGATGAGTTGGAGACTGCGCTTCTGTCGGAGACTCTGCCGCCAGAGGAGACTTCCTTGCATTACTCTGCAGAGGATACCTTTAAGGGGCTTTCGCAGGACAGCGATGACATCTCTCCCTTTGCCAATGACCTGCTTGATGATGACATCCTCGATGACGATACGCCGCTGACAGACCTCGATTCGCTCATTCCCGACCAAGGGAGCTTTGGCGGCGATGATGATACTTTCTTTGAGGACAACCCCTTTGGCTCCCCGCTTTCCTCACGGGATGACCCCCTTGAAGAAGATGACGGGCAACCCCGCTTTGAGGAGGAAAACCTCGGCAGCATGGAGGAGCGCGAGCCCATAGAGCTGGAAGAAGACCCCCTTGAGGATGATGCCGACGATGAAGCAGCAGCAGATGAGCCGGAAGAAATCGAGGAGGAGGAAACCCGTTCGGTGGAACTGCCCGATGATGTGCAGGACATAGCGGAAGAGGATATGGAAGATGTCTATGAGCCCGAGGAAGAATTTGCCGCTGATGATGTTGCCGAAGAGTTAGCGGAGGAAGCAGAACCCGAAGAGCCTGATTTGACCGAAGAGTTTGAAGAGTCGGAGCTGCTTGAAGAACCCGAAGTTCTGGAAGAGCCGGAAGTTCCCGATGAGCCAGAGCCTGAAGAGGAAGATCTTTTGGAAGAAGATCTTCCTGAAGAAGAAGCGCCTCAGGAGCTTATGGACTTGGAAGAAACTGTCTTTGACGAGCTTGAAGATGAGCCTTCCGAGCCGGAAGAGAGCGAAGACTCTCTCTCTGAGCTCATCGACGCTATCGATGACAAGGATGCTGCGGAAAAATACAAGGAAAGTGCGGCGCTGTTTATGCGTCTGCGTTCGCTTGTCGAATTCCTGCCGCAGGAAGAGTATGATGAGTTTATGCACAGCAAAGAGCGCCTGCGTCTGGAATACATCATTGCGCGGCTGAAGGGCAAGCCGGGCTTGCTTGCCGTGTCTGAGCTGTGCCACAGGGACAGCGCTCTGGCAGACCCGCTCGCTGAACAGGCGGCTGTGGAGGGCAAGCAGGGAATGCAGCTTGCCGCGTCCGTGCTTGCCTATATGCGCTCGCTTGTCCAAGAACTGCCTGACAAGCCGCTTGCCGCCGCCCTCGACGGCGAGCTTGCAAGGGTCTTGGAGAAGATTACTCTATAGCCTGAAAATTTGTGAGTGCGTGAGAACTTCGTTGCCCGTGGGGGTGATGAGGACATCGTTTTCAAGCCGGGTGCCGCCAAGTTCCGCATCATAGAGCCCCGGCTCAAGGGTGACGATGTTGCCTGCTTCAAAAAGTTTGTCCGGCTTTGAACGCAGGCTGACGAAGGGATTTTCATGGATTTCAAGACCCGTACCGTGTCCGAGTCCGTGCGGCATATTCCTTCCCGCAGTGGCGAAGATTTCCTGCGCTTTTTCGTGGGCTGCCCGCACCGACTTGCCCGGCGCGTAGAGCTTTTTGCATTCGTCTGCCGCCTGCTGGACGAGCCGGAGCAGTTCTTCCTGAGCGGCAGAGAGGGGGCCTCTCGCTATGGTAATGGTGCAGTCGCTGGCATAACCTTCGTAGCATACGCCGTAGTCCAGTATGGAAAGCCCTGTGCTGCCCCAAGCGCCGCCCGTGTAGCCGGGAAAAGCGTGGATGGCAAAAGAGCGTTCCGGTCCTGCGGCAAGCGTGTCAAAGCTAGTGCGTTCGCAGCCCTGCAGTCGCAGCTCTCGCTCGATGTAGAGAGCCACGTCTATTTCTGTTGCAATAGTTCCCTTCTTTAATTCCTGCACGATGTGTTCCGTCATGGCGTCTGTGATGGAACATGCCTTTCTGGTACAGGCAATTTCGTATTCATCTTTTACCGCGCGGAATGCCGCTACCTCGTCATGGACAGAACCATGCGCACATTGCAGCTGCCAGCCTGAAAGTTTTTCTTCGTATTCCTTGTACAGCGGGTAGGGGCAGCTTGGGGGCAGGGCTACCGTAGAGGTGGTGCCGTAGCTGCCGAAGCTTTTCAGCGTTTCCTGTACAGCTTTTGTGTTTGTCCGCTCGTAAATGTTGTAGGGAACCATCTTGTCCGAATATGCCTTTTTTGCTGCAAGGTTTTCGTCCCATGGAATGAGCACGCTGCTGCCTTCTGCCGCGAGTATAAGCAGGGCATCGGACGGGTGTCCCGTGAGGTATCTGATGGAGACATCGCGCTTTTCCTCGCTGTCTTCAAAGACTGCTGCGGCAATGTTGTGTGCTTTCAGGTAGTCATATACTTTCTGCCTGCGCATCTTGTAAATGCTTGCTAAATCTGTCATCTGTAACTCCTGTCACTGTGATTTTCTTATTTTATGGGTGATTGCTTCGATGAGGGGATCCCTGCTGACGGCGAGCAGGAGCACGCCGACCGCGGCGAAAATGAATGCCGTTGCGCAGACCGGCGCTCCCTGCGAAAAGAGCCTGCCCCTGCCTGCGCAGAGCGCGATGATTTTTTCCTTGAGCAGGTAGACGGGTAGCGCCGCGATGAAGGAAAAAAGCGCTATCTTTGCTATATATATAATAGAAGATTTTATCACGCTCCCGACATCTATAACGGGGTTGCGTCCCAGAAAGATGAAGAGCAGCAGCATATTGACAATGCTTGCAAGGGTGAGCGCAAGGGCAATGCCGCCCCCGCCAAGCGAGCGGGAGAGGATGACTGCCGCCACGATGTTGACTGCGAAGTTGACCAGTCCTGCCACCGTCGGACTCTTTGTGTCCTGCTGTGCATAGAAGGCAGGAGCGGTGATGCGGTTTACGGCGATGAAGAAGAGACCGATGATGTGGAAGCTGAAGACGCTTTCCGTTAGCTTGATGGAATTTTCATTAAAACGTCCGCTGGCAAAGACGAGGGTGATGATGCTCTTTTTCATCAGGAGTGAATAGAAGGTGATGGGAATGGCTATGGCTGCCATAATCTTTATGGCGAGCGTGAGCATACCGCAGAAATCCTGCCACTGCTTTTTTTGCGCAAAGCCGGTGAGGTCAGGCAGGATGATGGTGCCGATGGTGACAGCGCAGATGCCGAGGATAAGCTCCTGCAGGCGCAGCGAGTACTGTATGCTTGAATAGACACCTTCCCCCGTGCGAGTGGCAAGCGCGGAGGACACGATGTCGTTCAGCTGGTAGGCGGCCATGCCGATGACCGTGGGACCGATGAGTTTGAGCACTGTCCGCGTGCCGGGATTGGTGAAAGCCCTGCGCAGCGAGATGAACGTTATGCGCCAGCCGTTTTTGAGCACGAAGGGCAGCTGGAAGAGCGCCTGTACGCAGCCCCCCGTTATGACTCCTATTGCCATTGCCCGCGCGGGATTTGCCGTGTGCGGCGAAAGCAGATAAGTCGCCGCAATGACGATGGCGTTGAAGAGTATGGGCGTAAAGCCAGACGGCGAAAAGATTTTGTGTCCGTTCAAGATGCCCTGAAAGAACGCGGCGATTGAAATCACCACGAGGTAGGGGAACATGATGCGGGTCAGTATGACCGATTCAGACATCGCCTCCTGATAAGCATCGTTGAAAAAAAGCCTGAGTATGAGGGGCGTGAAGAGCATACCGAGCGACACAAAGAGCACCGTCAGGAAGGTCACGAGGGTAAAGGTTGCGCTGATGAATTCCTGCGTTTTCTGCCTGCCGTCGTCATCTTCCATCTCTGTGAGGTACTTCTTGAACGTGGGTATGAACGCCACCGACACGGAGTTCTCCGCAAAGAGCCGCCGGCAGAAGTTGGGCACTTGGAATGCTATGCCGAAAGCATCGCTCAGCGCTGAAGTGCCCAGAAAGTGCGCCTTTGTCATCTCGCGCACCAGCCCGAGGATGCGGGAGCACAGGGTAAGGAAAGAGAGCGACAGCCCCTTTGCTACGAGGGAACGATTTTTTTTCATGGGTCTAGCATAATACGCTTGCAAAAATAAAGCAAGGAAAATAGTGTGAGTTTTTCTTATAATGTATTAGACAAAGAACCTTTTTAAAGCTATAATAATTTATATGGAAAATCTATCCCACGGAAGGGCAGGAAACTTACTATGAGAAAGAGTCTTAATTTAACGGTCAAGATGGGATTCCTTGTGGGGATCGCTATTGTTGTATCTGCTGTTTGCGTCGAAGCAGTTTGTCTGAGTTTGTTTAAGAAAGAATTCACCGACAATGTGCGAATGAATTTGAACACAGTTCAACGAGGCATTCTGAATAATTTAAACAATCGAAACATCATTCTGCGCAATGCTGTGGTGGCGCTTTCAGGGCGTCCGAATTTCGTGGAAGCTATGGAAGAAGGCTCCTCCACGCTTATCGGTAATCTTGCGGAAGAAAAGCGGCAGATAGTGGGCAACGACATCATATTTGTAACCAACGCTGCGGGGCAGGTAATTGCGGGGTCCGGCGGTTCCTTTATCTATGGTATGGATTTGTCCGATATGGCATGTGTAAAGGATGTTGTCCGCGAGGGGCTTGCAGAGGCAAAGACCTATGAGTCCAAGGCAGGTGTCATCGGTTATTCCATGTTGGTGGCATCTGCAATCAAGGACAGCCAAGGCAAGCTCATCGGTTCCCTTGTGGCTGGCTATGACCTTTCAAAGCAGAGCTTCGTAGACCACATGAAAACTGTCTATAATATAGAAATATCCATCATTGAAGGCGAGACCCGTGTTTCCAGTACAATTAAAGATGAAAATGGGCGTTCATGGGCAGGTTCCCGGCTTGAAAATGTGGAAGTCGTTCAGCGCGTAGGAAAAAATGGTGAGTCCTATGAGACCGAATCAGTCTTGCTCGGCACAAAGTACTTGAACATCTATTTTCCCCTTAAAACAGAGTTAGGAAAAATTACGGGCATCATTTCAACCTTCCGCAGCAAGGAAGTGATAGACCGAGTGATGACTACAGCACTGCGGATTACTATCAGCATCATTTTGCTCATCGTCATCGCTTTGTGCGTTCTTTCCGGCGTGATAATCTACCGGATGCTTCGCCCCCTCAAGACTGTGCGTAAGACGCTCGATGACATCAGCACCGGCGATGCGGATCTGACAAGGCGTATCAATGTTTCTGTGCATGATGAAATCGGCGATGTGGTGCATGGCTTTAACCAGTTTGCGGATAAGCTGCAGCATATCATTGGCGAAATGAAGGGCAGCAAGCGCATTATGACAACTACCGGTGAAGACCTTGAAGCCAGTGCGGCAGAGACAGCGAGCGCCATCACCGAGATTATTGCCAATATCGAAAGCATGCACGAGCAGATAGACGGCCAGAAGGCGAGCGTTGACCAGACTGCCGGTGCCGTTGACGAGATTTCTTCTAATATAATGTCCCTAAACCGCATGATTGAAAACCAGTCCGCCGGTGTTACCGAGGCATCCGCCGCGGTTGAAGAGATGATTGGTAATGTCCGCTCTGTCAACGCCTCTATGGAGAGAATGTCCAATACCTTTGCCGATTTGCAGCGCAATGCGCTTTCAGGCATCGCCAAGCAGGAATCTTCGCATCAGCGCATCCAGCAGATTGAAGATCAGTCAGAGCTTTTGCAGGACGCAAACCAGGCTATTGCAAGCATCGCTGAACAGACGAACCTGCTTGCTATGAACGCCGCTATTGAGGCTGCCCATGCGGGCGAGGCAGGAAAAGGCTTTGCCGTTGTTGCTGACGAAATCAGAAAGCTTTCAGAAACCTCCACGGAGCAGTCAAAGACCATCGGCGACCAGCTTAATCAGATCAAGGATACCATCAACAGCGTTGTTGCGGCTTCAACAGAGTCCAGCCAGGCGTTTGCCTTGGTGTCCCAGAAGCTTAAGGAAACCGATGAGCTCGTCATGCAGATTCGTTCCGCAATGGAAGAGCAGAATGAAGGTTCCCGCCAGATTACCGAGGCGCTGAAAGTGATGAACGACAGCACCATGGAAGTGCGCAGTGCTTCTGCTGAGATGAACGAGGGCAACAAGATGATTCTCGATGAGGTGCAGCACCTGCAGGATGTTTCCGGTGCGATGAAACAGAACATGGATGAAATGCACTTGGGTGCCCGCAGGGTGAACGAGACTGGAATGGCGCTTACAGAGATTTCCCATAAGGCCAAGGAATCCATAGACAAGATGGGTGCGCAGATTGACCAGTTCACCGTCTGATTTTGCGGCAGAGCTGACGAAGCGCTACGGGACGGTAAAACGAGCCCGTGGCTGCTTCCTGTACACAGCGAAAGGCGTGCGGATCACCGACCTCTATCAGGAAGGTGGCCGCGCCATTCTGGGATGGGGCGGGGGAAGCGCGTTTACCGTGCTCAAAAACGTCCTGTCCCGCGGCTTGACCGGCAGTTTTGACACCGATTATATCCTGCGCATACAGAAAGCCGTGAGCGACTTGCTTTTTTCGCCGCGGCAAGTTTTTATTTTCAAATCAAAGGAAATCGCCCTCAAAGAGGCGCTCGCATTCTCGCCGGAAGACAGCTCTGTGTGGAAGCCGTGGGCTGGCGCTGATATACGCTGGAGCGAACGTGCTGCCGTGGTGCTGGAGCCGCCCCTGCCGTGGACAGAGGGAATCTATCTGCTTGCGGTACGGACAGACATAGCGGGCGGCAGACAGCCCGAAGAGGCACAGCTCCGTCTGCCCGCCGTGCTTGCCGCCGCCATTGCCCGCTCACTCTACGATATGATAGCCGCGTTGCAGGTGCGTGCGGAAAAAGACTGGTTTGTCTACGACACTGTGTTACATCCCTACTGGACAAGGCGGGGACCGTATCTCTCTCCCAAAGTGCCGTGTGAGCGTTACAGGGACTTTTTCCTGCACTGTCTGGACAGCGAGCTCTTTATCAGCCCGCTGTATGACACGCCGAGCATTGTGCCCTATGGTGCGGATGTCGGCGTATTCAGAAAGCTTTCCCGCTCTCCGTTCAGTTTTTCTTGAAGCTGATTTTCTTGAAGAGACGGCGGAGTATGCCAATCTTGCCGAAGCATATCCAGTAAAGCAGGCTCAGCACGAGGACTATCGGAATGCCGAAGATAATCACATAGAGTACGACGAAGAAGAGTCCCACAAAAAAGCTGAGCGTGTTGCTGATGAAGTCCCAGAAAGCATTTTTCGTGTCGGGCAGGGTGAAGCCTCTCTCTGTCTGCATCGGGGGCAGAGTGGCGCTTATGTTTATAGTAGAATAATCCACGAGTGCCGCAAGGCGGTTGAGCCTGCCCTGCATGGATTCAATCTCACTTGTGACGTCGTTGATCTTGCTTTCCAGCTCAATCATATCCTTTACGTCCTTTGCCTCTTTTAAATATGCCTCAAGCCGCTCTAGCATAACCTTCTTTGTATCGAGACGGGTCGCAATGTCGTAGTACTGGTCCGTCACGTCCTCGCTGCTCACATTTTTGGAGCGAAGCTTGCCAAATCCAAGGGCATCATTCATTGCCTGGTCGAAATAGCGGCTGGGAATGCGTGCGGTGGCGTGCAGGGTCTTGCCGTTTTTGCTTGAATCGGAGATATAGCCGTTGTATTTTTTAATCCAGCCGTTCAGCATTTCGCGGGTGTCTGCAAGGCTTTCTACCTCTGTGTCTATGCGTCCCGTACGGATGAGTTTGCGTTCGATGGTGCTTGTTCCCTCTTTTGAAGAGGGATTTGGCTCTGGCTCATCCATTTCAAAGGCTTCTTCGTCGATGCTTTCCGTTGCAAAGCCAATAGCTGCCGTCTTCATGCTCATCGCGGCACCTCCGGAACTATTCATAGCTGGTGCCGCCTGCGAAGTGCTTGCCGCACCGTCATAGCTTTTGCCACAGCTGCTGATTATACCGCAGAGTGCCGCCATTCCCAGAACTACGGCAAGCTTGCCGATCGCTAATTTTTTCATATTCATGCTCCTCTTTATATTAGAACAACTGCGGCAGGGCTAGGTTACAGCAAATTGCAAGTCTTCGTTCCCATGCACTTGAATGAGCTGTGGTTTGAGTTCTTCCTCCCAGAAGCGGTCGGGAATTTTGAACTTGCCGGAGGAAAAACCGAGATGCCTGTCTGCCCGCACCTTTTCGCCGTGAAAGTCGCTTCCGCCCGTCACAAAGCAGCCGAGCTTATGCGCAAGCGCTTCAAGCCGCATTGCTTCGCCGACCCGAGCGCCAGGATGCCATGCTTCAATGCCTTCTATGCCGCGGTCGACAATGCCACGGAGCACGTCCTCGATTTTGCCCCAGGAAACGTAGAGCGAAAGGGGATGGGCCAGCACCGGCAGGCCGCCGGAGCTTTTGATTGCCGCCACCGCCTGCTCCAAGTCCGCCCCGCTGTGGTGGGTGAACCAGGGGCGCCCCTGGGCAAGGTACTTGTCAAAGGCATCCTGCCGTTTTCTTACCACCCCTTTCTGTACCAGGAAATCCGCAAAGTGGGGGCGCCCCAGCTGGGACACGCCGAAAATCGCCTTCAGTTCATCCTGGGAAGTATGAATGCCGTCGGCGGCCATTTTTTCGATAATCCGCTCATTGCGTTCACGCCTGCTTTCCTGCAGGTCGTCAATGACTTCCGCCAGCTCCGGTGAACAAGAGGTCAGCCCCTGCCCCAGCAGGTGGAATTCGCCGGTGGGCCACTCCACGGTGATTTCTATGCCGGGCACAAAGGTAATACCGGCATCCTTGCAGACAAGAGCCGCCTCATGCAGGCCGGAAACGGTGTCGTGGTCAGTAAGGGCCCAGACGGTAAGATTATGGGAAACTGCATAGCGGGCGGAATCTGCCGGGGACAGTTTTCCGTCGGATGCAGAGGAATGCGTGTGCAAATCAATCAT
>ERZ842401.5848-NODE-5848-length-13406-cov-13.787507_pt1 | contig 13406 bp, 11 predicted proteins | sample MGYA00521270_ERZ842401 | MGnify/ENA primary metagenome ERZ842401 (study PRJEB31892, sample SAMEA3878208) | bioreactor metagenome | biome: Moose rumen | place: Sweden | collected 2011-10 | study: EMG produced TPA metagenomics assembly of the PRJEB12797 data set... | reverse complement strand
TGAGCGACGGATTGCCCGTCTTGGCAAACTGCACCCACATGCGGCGCAGGGTCTTCGAGAAGGTCGCGTCGAATGTGCGTCCCGTTACAAAGGTTTGTTCCGGATGATTGAACACTGTAGAAAGCTCTACGGCATGTCCGCTTTTCATCAGCGGAACAGATGACTCAACCGTGAAGTAATAGTTGTAGGTCTTGCCGCCAGCCTTGGTCTGGTTCTCCGCCTGCCGGAACACAGGCGCAATAAACCATATCTGATTGTATAGGCGGCAGAGGGGATCGTAAGCCTCTCCCTTGACATCCTTGTAGAAGCTCTCCACCAGCGCTCTCTCTTCTGCCGTCAGCCGGGTGAGATTCGTTGTCAGACGTTCATTCAGGAAGTCCATAAAGGGCTCCGGACCTCCTGCACAGACCAAGAAATAGTTCATTTCGTCCTTGTTGCAGCCCTGCATGAAGTCAAGGTCCTTCGCTGCTCCGTTGGCGTAGGCCTCATAAGCATCCAGGGGCAGGAATTTGCCATCTCTTTCAGGGAATACTCGCAGATCGATGGCATCACCAGCCTCCACCAACTGCTCGATGTCGATCTTCTGAAGGTCGGCAACGGTTTTGCAACCCAATGCGCTCATCACTTCATTTGTACAAGCAATTGCCTCTGCCTCCGACCTTGAAAAACAAACAGAACCGCTCTGTGCTATCACTCGTTGGAAATAGTTGTGAGAGCCCTCGATGAGCGGAAGCAGGGATACGCTACCTCCGCCTGCAGACTCACCGAAGATGGTCACATTATCCGGATCGCCGCCAAATGCCGCAATGTTGTTGTGTATCCACTTCAGCGCCATCATCTGGTCCATCAGTCCCAGGTTCTGAGCATCGGGGTAGTCGGCTCCGTCGGGCAGGTGCGACAGGTGGAAGAAGCCGAAGACGCCCAGTCTATACTCGATGTAAACAAGTATGACGTCAGGATTCTCTCTGACGAAATTGGTTCCTTCTTCGCGAGGTTCTACCGTGCCGCCTACCTCAAAAGCCCCTCCGTGAATCCAAACCATGACCGGCTTTTTTACGGCTCCGTCATCTGCCTTCCATACATTCAGATACAGGCAGTCTTCGCCTCGCGGATAAAGGGAAGCCCTTTGCCATTCGTCGTCAACCTGACAGGGACTCTTCGCATTGTAATAAGCCTCGTATATGCCATCGTCGGGAACAATGTCAATCGGAGCTTTCCAGCGATGTTCGCCTACGGGCTGTTCGCCGACAAAAGGAATACCCTTGTAGGCAATGACATTGTCCGTCTTTCTACCTACGAAGGTGCCGTTGATGCACTTCACGGCCAGCGACTTGTCGTAATTGCCGTCGGTAATTTCCCTGTTCTCGCCGTACAAGGCTTGCAGCTTCGCCCTCTCCTCTGCAAGGGGATCGTTCGCCGTTACTGGGTCATCGATTGTGTCGGAGCATGAAGTGAGCACGCTTGTGGCGCAAACGAGGATGGCGGCCATCACGGCAAACAATAGTCTTCTATTCATTATCAGATTGTTTTAAGTTATCAGATGCAATAATACTTGGTCAGGAAATAGGTGCGGTCCCAGTCGAGGATTTTCCGCTGCGATTCCTTCTCGGGGTGGATGTTGAACTCGTCGAAGATCATCAACTGTTTGTTCTCTAGGTCGTAGAGCGGCCACTCCTTGGCCTTGCCATCGGGCGACTGATCGGCGCTGAGCGACGGGTTGCCGGTCTTGGCAAACTGTACCCACATGCGGCGCATGGTCTTTGAGAAGGTGGCGTCGAAGGTCCACCCCATCTTCAAGGTTATTTCCTGATGATTAAATATTACCGGAAGCTCCACCGAATGTCCGCATCTCAACAGCGGCAAAGAAGATTCTGGGGTGAAAAAATAGGTGTACGACTTGCCGCCGCTCTTGGTCTGGTTCTCCGACAGACGGATAAGCGGCGCGATGAATGTTATCTGGTCGAACAGACGGCTGGTGGCAGAATATTCGGCGGTAGCGTCCTTGACGTCCTGACAATAACTCTCGACCAGAGCCTTCTCCTCGTTCGTCAACTGTGCCAGTTTCTTCGCCTTGCGGTCAGCAGCCCATGGATTCCAGTAATCCAGTCCGAAGCCGTAAATGAAATAGCCCATCTCATCCTTATTGCAGCCATGCAAGAGGTCGATGTCCTTTGCCGCGCCGTTAGCGTAAGCCTCGTATGGGTCCAGAGGCAAGATGCGTCCGTCTCGTTCTGCCCATACGCGTAGTCCGACCGCAACCGTTGCCTGCAAAAACTTGTCAATATCAACTTTCTGTAGGTCGGAAACGGTCTTGCAGCCAAGCGCCGCCATTATCTCATCCGTACAGGCGATGGCCTGTTCAGGAGAACGTGTGAAGACGGGAGCGCCGCTTTGGGCAATGACGCGCTTGAAATATTGTTGGGAGCCTTCCATCAGCGGCAGCAGGGTCACGCTACCTGCACCGGCGGATTCGCCGAAGATGGTCACGTTGTCAGGATTGCCGCCGAAGCCTGCAATGTTCTCATGCACCCACTTCAGCGCCATCAGCTGGTCTAGGAGTCCCAAGTTCTGCGCATCGGGATAGTCAGCACCATCGGGCAGGTGAGACAGATGGAGGAAACCGAAAATACCAAGCCTGTACTCGATGGAAACAAGAATGACTTCTGGATTTTCCTGTATGAAATTGTGGCCCTCATACAGCGGGTCAACCGTTCCACCCATTTCGAAAGCTCCACCGTGAATCCATACCATGACTGGCTTCGTGGCGGCAGACGAGCCTTCAGCCTTCCAGATGTTCAGGCACAGGCAGTCCTCGCCCTGAACGTAAAGGGAGGCCTTTTCGCTGAGATCCTCCCTCTGATAGGGACTTTTCGCATTATAATAAGCCTCGTACACACTCTCATCTGCAACATAGTCCACTGGCGCCTTCCAGCGCAGTTCGCCCACGGGCTGCTGGCCCACGAACGGGATTCCCTTGTAAGCAACGATGCCTCCTGACCTTTTCCCCACAAAGGTGCCGTTGATGCACTTCACGGCCAGCGACTTGTCGTAGTTGCCGTCGGTGATCTTTTTGTTCTCACCATACAGAGTCATCAGCATCTCTTTGTCACTCAGCGGTTGCTCGGGCTCTGCTACTGCGTTGTCTGCATTGTCCGTGCATGAAGTGAACACCATTGTTACGGTGCATATGATAAGGATGGCGGCCATCACCCAAATCTGAATCTTCTTTTTCATCATAGTCTTGAATATAAATGGTTTTGTAAATATCTTAATATGGTCTTTTCCGTTCATACCCAGGTGCCGGTCCCCGCGACTACGTTATTTCACCCTTGTCATCTGGAACGTGGCGGTGTAGGTGGTGCCGTCCTCGCGCTGGCGCAGGGCCTTCCACTTCATCACACCGTCCTTGATGCTCTCAATCTCCCACCACTCGCGCAGCTCCTCGCTGTCGGCGGTCTTCTTCCAGCGGGTGCAGAGCAGAGTTCCGTCGACGAAGTATTCAGCCAGCACGTCATTGTTCGCCACCCACTCGGCGCCTTCCTTATTATAATACACGTAGGTGCCGTCAGCCTTGTACTCCCAGCGGTGCATCATGCCGTCGGTGTGCTCGTCATCCGCGCTGGTCACCTTGCCCTCCCACGTGCCGAGGATGTCCTGGCTGTATTCGGCGGTGATGCGGTCATAGCGCTCCTTGCCATAGGCCTCCTGGTAAATTTTTTCACCGTCCTCATAGATGTTCCAGTCGGAACTCATCAGCAAGTCTTTGTCCGTGATGGAGAGGATGGTGCAGTCCAGCACCTGACGGATGTTGCCGTTCTGGTTGATGACGCTTACCTTGTCTCCGTCAATCTTGACGTCGGCCAGCACCTTCACGTTCCACATGGGGGTACTGAAGTCCGACAGACTGCCGTAGGCTTTGGTGGGCGACACAAAGGTCAGCACCGTCTTCAAGTTCGTAGGACACGGCATTTCGTCCAGCTCAGACACCATCCATTTGCCGATAATCTTCTCGGCAATGGTGGACTGTGGGGCGGGGTTGTCGTCGTTGTCCGACGAGCACGATGTGAATACACTTGCGCCGCAGATTACGAGGATGGCGACGAACATCCAAATCAGTTTCTTTTTCATTGTCTGTCTTATGATATTGTTATACTATTCTGTTCTGCTGAGACTTAACGGAAAAAGTGCTCACACCTAACATGGAAGTCCCCAAAATCCTTTGTACATCGGCCTTTCAGGCATGTTAGGAGTTGATTCAACACCTAACAAACAGGTAACACAGAGGTAACATGTTAGGTCTGTGTTAGGTGTTTGCCGTTAACGAGGTTACGGCTCATGCCCGACGAGGTTACGGCTCGTTGCCTGCGAGATTACGGCTCGCTGGATATTCCCAGGCTGGGAATGTTTTGTTCCCAGGGTGGGAATAATTTGTTCCCAGGGTGGGAATATTTTTATCCGTTTGTCTCAGTATGATCGGCAGGGCGAGCATCAGGAGTCTGAATGTTGCTTTTCTCATTACTTGTTTCCTTTTATGTCGTTACACATTATTATATATATAGGTGTCACCAGATACGGACGCGCTGCTCGGGTGCGAGGTAGAGTTCGCCGCCGGTCACGTTGAAGAGCCTGTACCAGTCGTCGAAGAGGGTCACGATGCCGTTGATGCGGTTGATGGCAATGGAATGGGTGTCTAAGTTGTATAAGGTCTTCAATTGATCAAGGGTATAGTACATCTGCCACAGTTTGGCATAGTGCAGGAAGAACTCTTGGAGAGCATAGTCGAGGGCGGCGCCTTGCAGCCCCTCTTCCGTCTTCTTCTGCTTGAAGAGCGTGTAGGCCAGTGTCACGCCGCCGTAGTCGGCCATGTTTTCCGCAAGCGTCTTCACGCCGTTGGCCGGCTGTCCGGGGTAGGCCTCCATACGGTTGTAGAGGGCTACCATCTCCAGTTGCTTGGCCTGGAACTTCGCCAGGTCTTCGTCCTTCCACCAGTCTCTCAGGCGGCCCAGTTCGTCGTACTTTGCCCCGTCGGAGTCGAAGCCGTGGGTCATCTCATGGCCGAAGACGGTGGCGGCGGCATACTGGGTATATTCATCGTCGTGGGGGAACATGTCTTCGCTGAGGAACTGAGGCAGGATGACCAGGGCGTTGATGACTCTATTATAGTAGGCGTTCATCTCGCTATAATTGACTTCGTAGTCAATGGCAGCACGAGGCTCCTCCTCGATTTTCTTGCCGCACAACCTGAGCTTGAAGGCTTCGTTCTGCGCGATGATGTCCAGAGCATCCTCCACCAGCGTGTTACGCTCGTCGAGGGTGAACTCGCCGTCGTTGAAGTTGTCGGGCATGCCGATGAAGAACTGCATGGCCTCCAGTTTCTTCAGTGCCTCCTGGCGCGTGTCGTCGCTCAGCCAGTCGAGCGTCTCGATGCGCTGACGGAAGAGGGTGCGCATCTGCTCCATCATCGTCCGGCAGCGGTCCACACCGCCCTGGCTCATCTTCTGGAGGACGTCATGGTTCAACTTGTTCATCAGCAGGGGGCTTTTCTTGCCCAGTTGCATGACGATTTCATCATTTATTTGATCATCTGTAGCATTGCCTTTATAATTACTCCTGATAAACTCATAGACGCTCGTGACGGCATAGTATCGCAGATAGTCGTAGCAGCGGTCCATCGTCTTGAGCACGGTCGTGACGCCGCCTCCCTGCTCCACGTATTCCTTGAAGGGGGTAGAGTCGTCGATGATGCTGCCGCTGCTCAGCGGATGGAATGCTTCGGTCAGCGTCTCGAGGCTGAACTCGTCTTTCACGCCGCCCCCGGCACGTGTGGCCCGGCCTCGCGCAATGCTGCCAGCCTCGATATAGGCAGGCATGCTTAGCACACCCCTCATGTCCGGCTGGTCCGACTCAGAGGGATCACCGCCATTGTTGGTTCCGTATAGAGTATTATAGATAAATATCTCCTCGCCGTAAATCGCGGAAATGCGTTCCTCGAGTTCTGCCTCATAGCCTTCGGCCTTCATGCGTTCAGGGTCGGTCACTTCGTCGATGGGCGTCAGTGTCTTCTTGATGTGATCCTTCAGTTGTTCCTCCTTTTTATTTCCCAGCAGCCTCCCTGTCAGCACGGTCGGCTCGCCGACGCTCACAGCCTGCACGTAGGAGTGGGCCTCTGGATGCATGATTTCCTGTTTTCTGAAGATGGGGTTCAGGCCCTTGTCCTGCAGTCGGCCAATCTCGGTCAGCAGCATGCCGATGCCCGTCGGCTTCTGGATGTCCAGATGGTCGAGGATGGCCTTCACGTCTTCTGCCAGCGTCGGCCTTGCGATCTTTATGTTCCTCATGAGGTGCTGGGCCAAGGGGTTGTCGGAGGTGAACAGGCTGTTGGCAATCAGGGCGGAGTTCTTGGTGTCGGCATTGGCCCAGACGCCCTCGTCGTCGTCGGCATGCGATGCGTACCAGGTGCCCAGCGCATACATGTAGAAGTTGTCGCCGGGATTGACGGTTCTGTCCATCCATGCCTCGTTGATGAAGTGGTCTGGCACGACGGGCACTTCAGGCTCCGGCACGACCGGGTTGTCAGAATGGTCAACACACGATGTGAGCGAGAGGCCGCAGGTAAGGATGGCGGCGAACGTCAACAGCAGGGCGGCACGGTTGAGGCCGAGGCTGACGGCACGGTCGATGAGGCGCTGGTTGCGCTCCACCTCGCGGACGATGACGTTGTTCTTGTGGCGAAGTTCGTCATTATTACGGGCTATGCGCCAGCAGAGGAAACTGACAAGTGCGACGAGCATCGCGATGATGCCCGTGAGCAGGATGACTAATGTGGATGTCTGCATAGGTGTACCTTATTAAATTATTAATTATCGACTGCGAAGGTACACAAAAAAGTCTGCGCCGGCAATAGCGCAGACACATTTGCAAACGATTTCAGACAGATTTGTAAACGGTTTCAGACAGTTTTGCAAACCCGCCGGACGATTTCTAAAGCGTCGCGGACGGTTTCTTAAAGGTCGTCAGAGACCTTTGGCGGCGCGGTAGTCGGTGGGTGAAAGACCGAAGCGCTGCTTGAAGCAGGTGCTGAAATACTGGTGACTGCCGAAGCCGCTGGCCGACGCCACTTCGCGGATGTCCAAGTCGGGCTGCGTGGTGAGCAGGTGGGCCGCATGGGCGAGGCGCAGGCCATTGATGAAGGCGGAGACGTTCTTGGCATCGCTGTACTGGACGAAGAGTGAGCCGAGACGCTCCTTCGACAGCCCGAAGCGGTCGGTGAGCATCTGGCGGTCGCAGTTGGAATTGAGGTAGAGACCTTCGCGGATGATGGTGTCCTGAATCTGGGCGAAAGCCTCGGCATCGGGGTCTGCGGCAGTGCCGCCGTCGCGGGTGTCAGGACGAACGCCGTCGTCGGCACTGGGCTGTGGTACCGTCTGCGTCTGCACGGGTGCGGTTGATTTCAACTCCTGGTACAGTTCCTTATACCGCAGGGCCTCGTCAATCTGTTGGACAAGGGCGCGGTTCTTCTGTTTGACGATGCGCATCTGACGGAAATACCACGCGAGGGCGGCAAGGGCCACGGCGAGCAGGATGCAGACGATGATGGCGAAGTAGAGGTTGCGCTGAGCCTGCGCCTCCATCTCCAACCGCTCCCGCTCTGCTGCCATCTTTTGCTCCAGGGCACGGTAGCGGGCCTGATGCTCATGGGCCTCGGCATCGATGATGATGTTCTCCAGGCGTCCAAACGTTGCATTCATGTCACCAGTCTTTCCCAAGTCGGCGTAGGCGGTGGCGATGAAGTTCTCGGCCTGCGAGCGGTAGAAGCGGATGTAGTCCTCACGCTTGTCGGCGAGTGGCTCTCGGTAGGTGCCGTCGTGGTACTTATCGGGATGCTGTTCGTAGTCGTTGAGCACGGTGACGATGCGACGTGCCAGCGGCAAAATCTCAACAGTCTGTCCGGTGGCAGTCATCACGCCAATCTTCCGTTTCAGGGCAATGACAAGGGCGTCGAGTTCGTTGAACTTAAAGGGAGCCTCACCCGAGGTGAGACTTACTATCACGCTATCCAGCATGGCCATACCCTTATCCTTCTGTCCCAGTCTGCAAAATGCTGCACCCACTTCGGCCTCATTGCGCAGGGCCTCGGTCTCGGCTCCCTGCAGGCGGCACACCTCCACCAACTGCTGCGACCGCTGGAGCCACGTCAAAGTGTCTTTCTTCAGCCGTGCCGCCATAGCAAGTATCTCCAGCACATTCTGTTGCTCTTCTAAACTATTCTTGACGGAGTCGTGGCTAGCAACCGCTCCCCGATGACGCGGGCAGTATCGAGCCGTGCGTCGACGGGCCAGTGCATCAGCGAGTCCAGCCGCTCTCTAAGCCTCGTCTGGCTGTAGATGCGTGCCCTGTTCTTATCGGCCTGCCAGTCGCTGAGATTTCCCACGATGACCGCCGAGTCGATGATTTGCAGCGCCCGCACGGGGTCGTAGTCATAAACCAGCATTGCCGCCTTCTGGGTGTAGGTGGTGTCCTGCGGCTGCTCCTCTTGCTGAGTACCGCCATTGCCCGTGCAGCCTACCATCATCATCATGGTAGCGACAGCCAGAAATACATATCTACAAATCAAATGATGTCTCATAGCCTTTGCTTACTAATTCATCGGCAAAGGTAGTGAATATTTTCCAAATATATCGCTTCGCGCCCCACTTTTAACCTCTTTTTGGGGGCATTTTGTCAGAAGATGAATGAAAACATTGCCGATTTCAAGAAAAAGTCGTAATTTTGCATCCGATGGAGATACGACCGATAGCCTATTTCCGCTCGCCGATGAAGTCGAAGTTCGGCATTCCGAGGCAGAGCGGGCTCGTCAGCGAACTGGCGGGCCAGATTGTGATGGAGCCGGAATATCGGCAGCGGGAATGCCTGCGGGGCATCGAGGACTTCGACTATCTCTGGCTGATCTGGGAGTTCTCGGAGAACAGCGGGGCGCCGAAGTCGATGACGGTGCGTCCGCCCCGGCTGGGCGGCAATCAGCGGATGGGGGTCTTCGCCACCCGCTCGCCGTTCCGTCCCAATAACCTCGGCCTCTCCTGTGTCCGGTTGGATAGGGTGGAGGACGATGCGACGCTTGGCCCCGTGATCTATGTGAAGGGTGCTGATCTGATGGACGGTACACCGATTTACGACATCAAACCCTACGTGACCTATGCTGACAGCCACCCCGAAGCCCGCAGCGGATTCGTGGATAAGTCGGAATGGAAGTCGTTGGAAGTGAGAATACCCGATAACCTTGCGGCACTTTTCGCCCCCGATGAACTTAATGCCCTGCGACAGACGCTCTCACTCGATCCCCGTCCCCGCTATCACGATGATCCCCTGCGCATCTACGGGATGCCCTTTGGCAACTACGATGTCCGCTTCCGTGTGACCGATGGCATCGTCTATGTCGTGGCGTGCTGTTAGTCTTCCATATCCCGGTCCAGTCTTCCCCGCCAGAGATACTTACGGGTCTCGTGGACGATGATGCCGCTCAGGCAGAGCAGGGATATGAGGTTGGGGATGGCCATCAGCGCATTCATACAGTCGGCGAAGTTCCAGACGATGCTCAGGTTGACCACACTTCCTATGAATACAGCCATAATATAGATGACGCGATAGACAATCACCCAGCGCTTCCCCTTCAGATACTCAACGGCCCGTTCGCCGTAGTAGCACCAGCCGAGAATGGTGGAGAAGGCGAAGGTGAGCAGGCCGAAGGTGAGCAGCGGCGTGCCCAGGACGGGTATCTTCGAGAAGGCCGCCTTGGTCAGCGTGGCACCGTTCTCGTAACTGATGTCGGGGTAGGCGAGGACGCTGCTGACGATCACCATACCCGTGAGGGCACAGATGACCACCGTGTCCCAGAACGTGCCGCTCGAGGAGACGAGGGCCTGGCGCACGGGGTTGCGGGTCTGGGCTGCGGCTGCCACGATGGGGGCGGAACCCAGGCCGGACTCGTTGGAGAACAGGCCTCGGGCGATGCCGAAGCGGGCGGCCATCATCACCGTCGTGCCCACGAATCCGCCTCCTGCCGCCTGCGGGCTGAAGGCCGATGTCACGATCAGTTTCAGGGCCGGCCACAGGAATCCGGCATTCATACAGAGAATGACGATGCAGCCGATGACATAGAAGAAGGCCATAAACGGCACCAGCATACCGCAGACGCGGGCGATACTCTTCACGCCGCCCAGCACGACGGCACCCGTCAGCAGGCAGATAAAGGTGCCCGTCACGTAGGGCGATATCTGATAGGTCTCATAACTGAGCGTGGCGATGGCATTGGCCTGCACCGTGTTGCCGATGCCGAACGAGGCACAGGCCGTGAAGACGGCGAAGAGCACGGCCAGCCACTTCCAGCCCAGTCCGCGCTCCAGCGCATACATCGGGCCGCCCAGCATCTTGCCGCTGGGGGTCTTCACGCGATACTTGATGGCCAGCAGGCCCTCGGCGTATTTCGTGGAGATGCCGAACACCCCAGTCAGCCAGCACCACAGCACGGCTCCCGGGCCACCCAAGGCCACGGCTGTCGCCACGCCGATGATGTTGCCCGTGCCGATAGTGGCCGCCAGGGCCGTGGCCAGCGAGCCGAACTGCGACACGTCGCCCGTGGCCCCCGGGTCGCGCTTCACCGACAGCCGTATCGCCGTGAATATCTTGCGCTGCGGAAACCTTAATATAATAGTAAGGTACACGTGCGTACCTAACAGCAGGATAATCATGGGCCATCCCCACAACCATCCGCTCAGCATCACCAACCACTCGTTAAGTCTATCCATCAGTCTCTCAATTTCTCAATCTCTCAATCTCTCAATTTCCAATAGTCACCACGACGTTTTCCTTCCCCATCCCCTTCAGCATCTTCCTGAAACTCTCCTTGGCGTTGTCCTCCGCCGTGCGGATGTTCTCTGGCGTCAGGCAGTGGGCCTTCATCCGGCGGTAGGCCCGCTTGTACATCTGCTCGCGGTCTTGTGCCGTCCACTTGCCGCTCTCGAAGAACGACTTCGTGCGGGCCTCGTCGATGAAGTTCTCGTCCAGCAGGGTCACGGGCGGCAGAATGGCGTAGAGCGTATCGTTCTCCTGACGGATCCAGCCCGGCTTCACCTGCCGCATATTGATGCCCAGACGGAGCGTGCCGTAGTAGATGCGCGCCAGTTGGTCGGTGTGCAGGAAGCCCTTGCGCACGGTGTCTATCAGTTCCTCGTCGCTGACCGACAGGAACTCCCACTCGCCGATGTCCTCGATGCTCACGATCTGCGTCGGCGTCAGTCCGATGGTGTCGTCGGTGTCAATCTCTATGCGGCTGCTGCTGAGACCCTGATAGAGCCAGTAGCCTACGAAGACGGCGATGACCGCCAGTGCCGCTATTGCGATATTTCTATATTTCTGAGCCATAGTCTGTCTGTCTTGAATTCTTTACGGAAGGCGATAGTGATGTTCTCCTCTTTCAGTCCCATCTGCACGAGCATCGGCACCAGCACGCGGGCGGCATTCTCCTTGGCCGTCTCCGTGATGCCCAGGCCGGGGATGCTCTCGATGATGGCCTGGCGGCCCTGCTGCTCGTAGCGGGCCATCTCGGCATCGCTGAACTCAGCCCGCGCCAGGGCCACGTACTGGCGGATGTTCTTCTGGTCCACCTTTGAACTGGTCATCACCACCTCAGGGTCGGGCAGGATGATGGTGATCTTGTCGCCGTTGCGCTCCACGTTCTTCTCCGAGAACTGGCTGAAGTCGATCGATGCCTTGAGCGTCGCGTCGATGGGGATGGCGATCTTGCGGTCGCCCAAGGGGACGGTCAGGTTGAAGTCCTGCTTCAGCAGCGAGCCCTTCAGCCGGATCACGTCGTCGTGGGTCACGATTTTGTGCACGTGTATCTCTGTCGTATAGAGTTTGGCGCACTTCTTCACTTGCAGGATCAGCATCGGCAGCGTGTCGACGGCCTGCTTCGTCGTGTCCTCGGGGGCCTGTTCGCCCTCCTGACGGCAGGCTGAGGCCAGCATCAGGCATCCCAAGGCAATCATCCAATATCTGATAGATTTTCCCATTCGTTGAAAGATTTTCTGCAAAAGTAGTAAAAAAATGGCGATTCGCTGAAGAAAAATACTTTTTTTTGTGTTCTGATTAAACTTTTTATGTTCTATTACGTCAAAAATACAGTTGCAACTAAAACAAATGAATGTAGAACTCAATTAAATATGCAATAAAGATGAAAAAGATTATTATGACAATCGCAGCAGCCGTTCTCGTAGCATCGGCAAGCATGGCACAGGATGACAACAAGCAGGGTAAGCGCCCCGAGCGCAAGTTCGACAAGACGGAGATGATCAAGAAGCGCACCGAAGATGTGGCCACCAAGTATAAACTCAACGAGGCCCAGACCAAGCAACTCTTGGAACTCAACACCAAGTATGCCGACCAGATGGGACCCCGCCGCGGCGGACAGCACCACGGACGCCCGGGAATGAGACCCCGCCGCGATGGAGGACAGCAGGATGCCCGTCCTGAGCAGCCGAGAGATGACAGCAAGCGCGATGAGATGCGCAAGCAGCGCCAGGCCCAGATGGAGGCTTACGAAGCAGAACTGCAGAAGATCATGACCGAGGAGCAGTACAAGGCTTACAAGGAGGATATGCAGAAGCGCGGCCCTCGCGGTCCCCGTCAGCAGAAACAAGATTAATAATTTATAATAGTATAGTTTGGTTATTATTGAATGATGTGAATCATAGTGATTTAGGTTAACATAGTGTTTTTTCAGGCAAGCGTGCCTTTTATCTATCTATAGGAGAAAGTTTCCGAGGTAAGAGATTAGTTAGTTTTCAGATAACGTTAGGGTCTGCCCTCGAGGGCGTTCCCTTCTTTCTTCATCTCCCTAACCCACGCCATTATGGGCGTATGATAATCTTCTTTGATGTCGTCTTCATCATTTCAACAATATCGCTATGAACGTCCCTGGCAATAAAATGAAAGAATAAACTGTATCCCACACCGTTCTTGTAATTGTCAAGTCGAATAGGGGTGTTAATAACTCCCGACACCTGATGGCTTGACAGACTCTTTCTGAACTATAGAATCTAATGCATCGTCAGAAGTATACAGGAAGGCTGATAACTATAGGCTCTCTATGATTTCTATTGAAAGGCCAGTATATTTTGCAATGGAATCCACAGGCATTCCGTCAACCTTCATCTTCCGGGCTGTATCTATCGCTTTCGAATGTTCACCTTCTGCACGGCCCTTTGCCTGTGCTGCCATAAAGGCACCAACGTTGTCGTAGAATATCTTCTCGCTCTCCCAGTACTTGGCATACTCCTCTTTCGACAGAGCAGCAACCTCAGCCACCTCGAAGAACTTTGAGAAGATACGCTCCTGCAGGGCCTTCGGAC
>ERZ842401.5847-NODE-5847-length-13409-cov-8.702037_pt1 | contig 13409 bp, 12 predicted proteins | sample MGYA00521270_ERZ842401 | MGnify/ENA primary metagenome ERZ842401 (study PRJEB31892, sample SAMEA3878208) | bioreactor metagenome | biome: Moose rumen | place: Sweden | collected 2011-10 | study: EMG produced TPA metagenomics assembly of the PRJEB12797 data set... | reverse complement strand
CCTCGTAAGAGGGCCACTCACGTCAGGCTATCCTGACACTTGCCATTGTCCTATTTTAAAAACTCCCGTCCTCGGCGGCACTGCCGCAGTAATCCCATCCGTCAATAATAACTCAGCCTTTTGCAAGTGACCCATAATTTTGGTGCGGTTGCCTTGCATTACTATCGACGGATTAACCGGAATAAAAAAAGATCGGGCAACTGCGCACTTCTTAACCCGGGATGTCGGTAGTTTTAAGAACCAGACGGCGGGTGGTGGCGGCAACCCGGGTGAGGAGGGTGGCAGGGGCCTGGTCGAGGGCCGCGGCGACCTGGCAGGCTACGGCGGCGATGGTGGCGGGGCCGTCGTCGGTCTCGATGAGGAGGCGGTCGAGCGGGGTGACTGCCACGGCAGCGCGATTGAACCGCTCGCCGTAGGAGAGGTAACAGCCGCCATCGAGCAGCATGCGTGCAACGTGGGCGTTGCCGCGCATGCCGTGGATGATGAGGGTCACGACATCGAGCCCTGACGCATGCCGTGCGGCAAGGATGTCCTGTGCCGTCCTGACGCAGTGGGCCACGACGGGCTTGCCCAGGTCATGGGCCAGTTGCAGGTGGCGGACAAACACGTCGCGCTGCACGTCGAGCGCCGCACCGCGCAGGCGGTCCATGCCGGTCTCGCCGATGGCGAGCACCCGGGGGTGGCGGGCACACCGCTCGAGCAGCGCGTAATCATCATCGGTGAGCAAGTCCACACCGTGCCAGGGGTGGAAGCCTACAGAATAATACAGCCCAGGCTGGGGGTCAAATTGCCGCGGATCGACGGCGATAAGGGCCTGACGGGCTGCGAGGTTGTGGGTGTGGATGTCGAGGATGGGTATCATGGCACGGGGTCATAGCCGCTGCCGCCCCACGGGTTGCAGCGCAGGATGCGCCACACGGCCAGTGCGAGCCCCTTGAAGGGTCCGTGCTTGCGGATGGCCTGGATGGCATAGGTGCTGCACGTGGGCGTGAAACGGCACGTGGGAGGCGTGAGCGGGGAGATGCACTTCTGATAGAAGCGGATGGGCAGAATCAGCACCCAGCCGATGGCCTGCAGGACGGCCTTGCCCGCCTGCCTGATATGGTCAAGAACCGTGCTCATCGCTGGCGGGTGTTGCAGGGTTATAGCCGTTGGCGGCATGGGCAATGCGGGAGAGCAGCGTGATCACCTTGGCTTCAATCACACCATAGTCGGCTGGCACCGAGTCCAGATAGACAAAGGCGATGTCCACACCGATGCCTTGCAGCTCCAGCACGGGCAAGAGCACCTGGCGACGGTGCAGACGGTAGGCCTCGCGGGTGCGGCGGCGCAGGGTGACGCGCTGCACGGCCTTGCGGATGCGCTTCTTGGGGATGGAGATGAGGAACTGCACGGGATGGTCGCCACGTGGACGAAGGCGATAGGCGGCACGCAACGGGAACGCCATCAACGACTTGCCCTCGTCAAAGAGGCAGTTGACGGCGGTGCGGCTGCACAGTTTCTCGTCCTTATGTAACTTGTAGTCCATATCAGCGGTGCAAATGTACAAAAAAATGAGGTATGCAGTAATGCACACCCCTTAAAAAGAACTCTATCGAGAGTTTTATTTCTTCTTGGCAGGAGCCTTCTTGGCGGCGGGCTTTGCCGTGTCCTTCTTGGCGGCGGGCTTTGCCGCGTCCTTCTTGGCGGCGTCGGCCTTAGCCTTGCGCGTAGCGGCGGCCTTCTTGGCGGCATCAGAACGCTTCTTGGCAGCAGCCGCGGCGGCAGCCTTCTGGGCCTCGGCCTTGGCCTTGCGGGTGGCAGCGGCCTTCTTGGCGGCGTCGGAGCGTTTCTTGGCAGCAGCCAGGCGCTCCTTCTCTAACTTGGCGGCCTCACGGGCAGCCTTGGCAGCGGCTTTGTCGTCCTCGGCCTTAGCCTTCTTGAGGTACTGCTCGATGGCGCTGGCCATCGACGGGGTCTCGGGCGTGATGGTGATATCGACATTGAGTCCAGCGGCTGCGGCAGCCTCGAGAGTTGTCTGTCCCATAGCTGCAATGACCACGTTGCGGTCCTTGTAGTCGGGGAAGTTGGTGGTATAGGACTTGATGCCTGCTGGGGTGAAGAACACGAGCATGTCGTAGTCAAAGGTCTCACCGGGCTTGAAATTGTTGCTCACGGTGCGGTACATGATTGCCTTGACATACTTCACCTTGTTGTTGTCGAGCACGAGAGCCTTGTCGTTGTGAACGTCGCTCACCGGCATGAGGTAGGTCTCCTTGTGGTGCTTGGCGATGATGGGTATGAGGTCTTCCATGAGTCCCGTCTCGCTATAGAAAATCTTGCGCTTGCGGTAGATGACATACTTCTGCAGGTAATGGGCAACGGTCTCGCTCACGCAGAAGTACTTCAACGTGTCGGGCACGTTGTAGCGCAGTTCCTTGCACAGGCGGAAGAAGTGATCGATGGCAGTGCGCGCGGTCAGGATGATGGCCGAATAGTCGGGCACATTGATTTTGGACTGTCTGAATTCCTTGGATGAAAGGCCCTCGACCTTGATGAAAGGTCTGAACACTACCTCTACACCATATTTTCTCTCCAAGTCAAAGTAGGGAGATTTGTCGGACGTCGGTTTTGGTTGTGAAACCAGAATCTTTTTTACGTTCATTTAGGTTTTTCTATGCTATAAAATACCACTAATCCAGTATGTTACGTTTGTCATGATAACCAAGGGTACCATTTCGACGGCGCAAAGGTACAACAAAAAATACAGAATTGATGGCAAATTGCCATAAAAAATTCTAAAACCTTTATAAATAAATATCAGCCTGGACGCAATGTATAAGGCCGCACCTACGGATAATAGCAATTTGCCACTGCCCGGATAGAGCATCGCAAGGACGGCCACGGGCAACAGCAACAGCCCCAAAAGGGACTGTGACGCCTTGAAGCCATCGAGCCACAGTTTGGAGCCCACCTTGTCGGTAAAGGTGTAGCCAAGCACTTTATACACAACCCATTGCGCCACATAGAAGAGCACCGCCAGGCCGCAATAGGCGGCGATGTGGGTGAACACGCTGCCCTGCAGTGCCGGGGCCAGTGATGGCCACATGTGCTGCACGGCGCTGTAGATGAGGAAGCCCTCGACGATGCAGGTGTTGGCGATGAGTGCCACCTGGATGCCCGTCTCGTTGACGGTGTGGTCCTCGAACAGGTTCTCACGTCGTCGTGTCGAGAACATGTAGTGGAAAAAGTTCTCGATATACTTGTATCCCCTGTGATAGGTCAATGCCACGGCCAGCAGACCGGCAATCAGCAGCGCCATCGACGGTGTGTCGTGTAACGGTGAGCGAGCAAACGGCTGCGCCTCACCCGGACTCGGCACCTCGATGACGGGCTGGCCCACATGTTGCTGCACAGTGGTGCCGGCCTGGATGCTATCAGCTGGATGGCTACTGGCGGGCATGGGACGAAGGGGTCTTGGTCTCAAAGGTGACAGGATGGATAACATCGAGCTTCGCCACGGCCTCTTGCGGTGTCGTGACGACCTGCCACAACCGGCTGTGTGAGGGCTTCATAAAGCCGTCCTTGATGGCTCGGTCGAGCAGTTGCAGCAGCGCGTCGTAGTAGCCATTGACGTTCAGGATGATAATGGGTGTCGCCTTGACCAGTTCAAGTTGGCGCCAGGTCAACGCCTCGAGCAGTTCCTCGAGTGTGCCCACGCCGCCAGGCATAGCGATGACGGCATCGGCAAGTTCGCTCATGGTGAGTTTGCGCTGGTGCATGTCGGCCGTGATGATGACATCTTCCAGACGATCATAGCACCACCCGTTATCGACCATGAACTTGGGTATCACGCCAGTCACCTCGCCGCCGGCATCAAGAGCACCGTCGGTCACAGCACCCATCAGGCCGACGGCTCCACCGCCATTGACACAGCGCCAGCCGTCTCCTGCCAACAGGGCGCCCAACTCTCGAGCCGCCTCCAGATAGCGCCCATCAATATCGGCGCTCGAAGCGCAAAACACGCACACGTTGCCTCTTGTCTCTCGTTTCATGGCTGCAAAGGTACATTATTTCGAAGGAATAACGGTCGGTTGTTTACATTTTTTGGAGGTAATGGTTGACCCAGTCGTCGAGCTGCTGGCGGTATTTCTCGCGCAACTGGCGGCTGTGGGTGAGGATGTCCAGATCGGACGAGCCTTGGACGACCTCCTCGGTCGAGGTGACCCATTTTTCCTGGAACTTGTCGATGGCCGAGCGCATGTGTTCCTCGTCGAGGTCGTGGCCCGAGATGATGCCGACGGTGACCTCGCGGATGTAGATTTCCCAGCGCCCCCCATAATAGTCCCACATCAGGCCGTTCCAGTTGCGGCAGGCGTAGTCGTTGAGGCTGCCGCCCCAGGTGGTGATGAGGCGCCGGGCGTTCATCTCGTAGTAGTCCTTGACCTTGTCGGTCTTGCCCAGGTCACGGGCCTGCTGCAGCCACTGTGCCAGCGTGGCTTGGGGGTGATGGCTGTTGAGGTTGTCCAGGTCGGACAAGAGTTCAAACAGCAGGTCGCTCTGGGCAAAGAAGGTGGCCCTGTCGCGCTGCCGATAGGCCTTGTCAAATTTCTGCTTCTCGACGAAGAACAGGTCGCCCAGCAGTTGGCGTCCCACCCAGATGAGGTCGATGGTCATCGCCCCGGTGGTGACGGCATCCTGCTCGAGCAGCAGGTCCCACACGGCGAGCAGGTGGCGCGGGTTGTACTTGACAGTGCGGCTCTCCTTGTCCATGGCGGGATAGGAGCACGGCAGGGGTGCGGCAAAGTTGCCTGGGGTGATGTCCAGCACGCTGTCATAGAGCAGTTTCCAGGCCTCGCGAACGGGCTGGCTCTCACGGCCCGCATGGCGGTCGGCCAGTTCGTTGATGACCTGTTCATCGGTCTTGCCGTAGTCCCACGCCTTCTCGAGGATGTACTCATAGGGGAACTGCTGCACGTCCAAGCCCTCGAGCGTGGAGCCGATGCCCACGAGGTTGTCGCCGCACTCGCGCAACGCGCGCTCGATTCGCTCTCCGGCCTCCTTGACGCGCCCCTGCACATTGGTGTTGCCGCCAAAGTTGCCCAGATAGCACCAGATGAACGGCTGTCCGTAAAAGCCCTCATGCTCGCGCCACATCTCCTTGTACTCGCAGTAGTAGTCGAGCATCGTCATCTTGCCTTGCGGCACCCCGGTGAGCATCGCGCGGGTGCGCTCGGGGGTATAATCCTTGCGCTGGTAATAGATGAACCAGGCCATCTGCAGCCACTCGGCCTGGGGGTCGACGGCGGTGAGGCTCTCATAGATGTGACGGGACACCTTGTTCAGGTAGTCGGGCTCAAAACTGGGCGGATCCACCTCGTTGAAGGGGTCGATGCCGTAGATGTGGTCGGTGCCGAACAGCCGCGTCTGCTCCTCGAGGAACATGCGCTGGATGCGGCCATACAAGGGGTCCTCGCTATTGAGGAAATAGGTGCGGTAACGCTCGTCGAATCCCGCCCATGAGGAGAGGGCCTGGATATCGGCATCGGGGAACAGGTCACGCAGCGCGCCCGGCACATGACCCGCAAAAGCGGGCAGCACGGGGCGCATGTTCAATGCGCGCTCACGCGCCACGATGCGCTGCTGCAACGCTGTCTGTCCGTCGAGCCACTCCCGGGGCAAAGGGCCGCACCAGCCATCGATGTTGGCCATGCGGTGCCACGGCAGGTAAGCCGGTCCGGTGAAGTAGTCGCGCACCTGCTTGTCGCTCATGCCCAAGCGGGTCCACACGTTGTACCACACGGCCTCCTGCCCAGTGATGGCCAGCGGCAGGTTCACGCCGTTGAGTGCCATCCAGTCAATGAAACTCTCCCACTGCGCCCAGCCCCAAAAGGGCATCGTGTAGCCCCACGTGCAGTAGTTGAGGAAAAAGCGCTGCGGCACCCGTGCCGTCACCCGCTCGGGAGCGGACACCGCGGGCAACACGTCGGGCAGGTCGAGCGTGCCGCCATACCACGACACCGTCACCCGGCAGTAGCGGTTCAGGTAACGGTTCAGTCCCACCGCCATCGAACCTGCATTGTTGCCGCCAATCACGACCTTGCTGCCGCGGCTCTCGAGCGTGAACACGTCCCTACCCCAATCGGCCTCAATGCTATGGAATTGCACCTTGTCGGGCAGCCTGGGCGACAACCTCGCCGCCAGTGCCGCAGCCTCGGCCACATCGGTATTCTCATTACCCACGGCCATCAGTGCCATCGTCACGGCCAGGGTCATCATTATCCATCGTTTCATCATAATTGAAGGCATGTTTATCGATTAAAAACGCAAATATACAACAATTCCCGATACCCAACGAAAGCCAGAGCGCCTGTTTACTCAATACCCTTCTCTGAATATTTCCCGTAGAATTGCCGTGTTGACCTGGTCCACCTTGCTCATCTCGATGGAATGCAGGTAGATTTTAGTCGTTTTGATGGAGGTGTGCCCCATCCCATAACTGATGAGCTCCAAGGGGTGGTCAAGTACCTTGGCGGCATTGGCCCATGAGTGCCTGGCGACATACATCGTCAGGTTGCACGTCAAGCCACACCTGACTGCAATTTGCTTCAAGGACTTGTTGACCTTGCTCTGGATGCCACGATACTGGTTGCGCTCCTTACCATTAGCTGAATGAATGATGGGCAGCAGGTATTCGGCCGTCATGTTGCTGTAGGCATCGACAATATCCTGCATGCATGGTTCCCACTTGATGGCAATGCTCTGCCCTGTCTTGTGCCGTTTATAGTACAGCCATCCATCCTTGATGTCCCCTCGCTTGAGGTATGCCATGTCGACAAATGACATTCCCCTGCAGTAAAAACTGAACATGAACAGGTCGCGGGCAAATGCCTCGTCAGGTCGGCTGACCTCGCATAGCTTGATGCGCCTGATGGCATCTATGCTCAAGGCCCGCTTGTTGGTGGGTCCGATGCCGGTGTATACCCGCTTGAACGGATGACGGCTCTCGAGGCCAAATTCCTCGATAGCCTTATTATAACACGACCTCAGCACCCTCATGTGAAACGATATTGTGTTTAAGGATAAGTTGCGTGTCCGCAAATGCGTTTCATAGGCTTCCATTGTTGCGGCTGTCAACTCTTGCAAGGCAATGTCGGCTCCACCACGCCATTGCATGAATTGATTGAGCACACTGCGGTGAATCTCGGCACTGCGGTGTCGCCGGCATGAATCCAGATGGCGGATTTCGTTGGTGATAAACTCGCCAAACTGCTTGTTTGACACGCATGGTTGCATAGTGGCCTGGGAGGTGACGGCATTCATCGAGCAGCCATTCACCCTTACTTCAATCTCATGATTTGACACATCCACTCCATTGATGTTCAAATCCAAAACAATTTTACTCATAGCACTTAATGATGTTTTAATAGTTCATGGTTTATCTTGTATTTTGCCACAAAAAAACCAAAAAATCCACATCACAATCAAATAAACTTATAGAAGTTCTTTTAAAACTCTCAATTACAATAGTGAAACCTGAAAATACTTGAACTTTTTTTTCTATTCCAATTGACACTTTTTGCCTCGTTCTCAACGACTTGAATCTGCTGCTAAAGCATGCCGCCAAGCAAACGGAAAAGCTTGATTGCCCTGTTGATGTTGATGCATTGCCGGGGTTCAAGCCGCATCACATGTCCCATCCCGTCTGCTCCTGTCAACCTCACCGTGACTTCATCGCCAGCCAATAGGGCATCGAGCAACGGAGTGTCGCCGCTGTCGAGCGGCGTGTCGCTGACCTCCATATAGTAGCGTCGCTTGAAACGCTTGAGCCCAGGTTGCCTGGTCTTAATATGATACATTTCACCGCCAATGATGAATGCCACCTCCCTGTAACGGAGCGGATCGTCGGCGCAATATTGCACATGCAGCAGCAACTGTGTGGCCTGGCCAGCGGTATCGGTCAAGAAGTAAAGGAAATATTCACAGCACAGTTGCCCCACGCGCACGTCACGCGGCTTGTAGGCCCCGTCCTGGATGACAAAATGCTGCGACAGGTCATCGATGGTGCCGGCGCTGCCAGTGGCCGGCACTTGGGCCGTTGCAGTGTGAGCGAGGCCGGCAACTATCAGTAACACAGCTGACAATATCCTCATCGTGTTCATTTTGTTTTTCTAAAATGAGGGCACACCCTTTTCAGTGTGTACCCCCATCAGTAGATTATGACAATAATTGACAAAAATCACAATGTCTTACTCTCGCTTCAACTCAACGGCAGCACTGCCTATTTCCATATTATGTTTACTGCGATACAGCTTGCCATGACTCATATAGAAGTAGGTGCTGTCACCATTGTATTCAATGGTGACATAGGAGGTATCACTGTGTTCACCATCAAGCCAGCGTGTCTCATTAACCTTATCCTGGCCATTAAACTGGATGGTGGCAGTGTGATCCTCACGCAGCTCAAACTTGTTACCGAACTCGTCGATAAACTTGCCTGTCACCTTGCCATCATCGGCACTCTTGTTACACGAGATTGCAGCAACAGCAATTCCAGCAATCAATAAAGTCTTAATGAATCGTTTAGCCATTTCTTATTCGCTTTTTTGAAAAAATTGGCACCGCACACCTTAAAGAAAAAGCGACGGTGCCAATCATCAAAGAACTATTGTGCTATTAATGCTATGAAAAAACTGTTAAGTCTATTCTATCTTTAGAAGCATCAGAACGGAGTGTCCTTGGTCTTCTTAACCTCGATCTCAACATCGGGAATGATATAAGTACCCCAACCGTAGTTGATCACGATGTCAGTCCTGATCTTGAAGTTATCCTCAACATTGATACCATTGTTCTTGTAAGTCAGATAACCAATAATCGAATTCGGATTCGGCTCATAACCAATGATGATAGTCGAAGGAATGGGCTTCCAAGAATCATCACCATTAATCTTCAGGTTGCACTTGGCGGTGGGCAGCATCTTACTGAGGTCACCAACAAAGCCCATCGGCTGTTGCTCTATACCATAGTACTGCCAGAAGTTCTGATAGTCACCGAACAAACGCTTACGCCAATCGTGGAATCTGGGAATGTCAAGGTAGTCAGCAAGATCAATGTAGGAGTGAGCCTCACCAACGTCAACACCATCGATGAAGAAGTTGTCTACATACTGGTGATACAGGTAAACAGGCTTCAGAATATGGCCAACATAGTAGTCCTTACCGGCATCACCATTCTTGCGATGGAATACTACCTCAACACGATAATCCTCATTACCACAAACATAAGCATGAGCACCAATATAAACCTCCATAACATTCACCTTCTCCAAATATTCGGGTGACTTGGGATCAGAAACTTCTTGGCCCTCATGAGCTTCGGCCTCAGTAACGATATAGTTCATCAACTCCTTGGCCAGAACGCTGTTCTTGTTATAAATCAAAGTGTTCTTAACATTGACACCATTATTATCAATTCTAGCAATCCACTCTCTCGTGTGACGACCGCCGAACATATCAAGGCCAGAAGCAACCAGTTCGTAATCACCATTCTTTTCAATGGTAATGGTTCTTGGAGTCTCACCATCTCTACCAGGGTGAAGAACTCTAACAGTCCTATTATTCTTATTATGGAAATAGTACTTGATGTCAGATGCTACAAAGTCATTATTGTCAGAAGTGAGAACAATTTCTCCATTGTGGTTCTTGAATGCAGCGTTCAGATTATTTACAAAGTCACAATCGAGGGGATTAGAATTACCTTCAGGACTGGGTACATTAACATTGAAGCGAGTGAAACCATACTTATCTCCAGTCTTAACATCGGTATACCAATAGTTATCAGCATACTCGCCACCATTCGGGTGATTCTCTTTATTAATGTGATAAATCTTGTCAATTTGTGGAATTTGAGCTTCCAAGATAATATCAAAATAGTTAGAGTGGTCAGGAGTCCAGCAGCGGAAGATATTATATACTGTTTCTCCAGCATGCTTCCAAAGATCCTTGTTACAAATATACCATCTCACAACAATAGTGCCTTCCTCAGAAGGATCCTCAATCTCATCATTAAGGAACTCAACCCAACCTAATTCCCAGTGATTGGCCGTACCTTCTCTAAGTACATTTCCATTACGATCCGAAAGACCATTAATCGTAATAGTCTCACCTCTCTTAGTATCGGTATATGAGCCTAAATACTTCACATCGCAGAGATCATCCCACTTGCCATTCTCCAAGGGATAACGATCCAAGAAGTCATGCCAGGTAAGATTATATTCTTTTAAGATTTGAATGCTGAATTCTTTGTAGTCATAAACCAACTGACCTGCAGTCTGGTTACACTTGAAAGCAAATTCTGTGCCCTTGAATATTCTAGCAAAATTTTGCATCACAGGAGCATCGCGAACGATTTTCACCTTGATGTAAGCCAACTTAACAGTCTTGTCACCATCCATAATGCGAACACGAATAACAGGGGTGCGGTCAACAGCAGAAATGCCATATTTCTCCTTAACCTTCAGGATACCAGTGGTCTCATTGAACTCAACATACTCATCCTGCCAAGTATCGGTAGCACCAAATCTGAAGCCCGTCATCAACTCAAGCTTCCAAGTGAAACCAAGAGCCTCAAGAGAAGATGTAGCGTCGATACAGGGATCTGCAAGCTCATGAGCCATGACATAATCCCAGATATTCAGCTGGCTATCATACTTAAGCTGGAGGTCACAAGTCTCGCCATCCTTGTCAAGCTTGTGAGTAACAGCATAGTCCTTAATGCCGATGTGGTCACAAGAAGTATCCTTGCTGTGAAGCAATGTACGATAGTGGTAATCCCAACCCTCATTTGGCTTCGATGCAAAAAGAGCCTTGTTAGCAATGTGGATATCGTTCAGGTTGCTCTTGATGACAGTAGCGTAGTCCGAAGTCACGTTCTCACCATCCTGGCGTGCGGTCTGCAGAGCGATAACTGAGATGTGCTCGGCGGTAGCGGGTTCACCACGAACGATGACCTCAACGGTGAGCATACCATTAGTGAAATCGTGGAACTTAGCCTCAGCATCAAAGTCGCTGGAGGCGCGGTCCTGCTTGGGAGCACGGGTGCGGATATACTCATCGTTAGCCTTTACGACAAACTTGAGGTTCTTCAGATCCTCAACATTGGCATTGGTGGGGTTCACGTGATACTTCACATAGGTCTTGCGGCTCTTGTAGGTCATAGCGCCCATCGAAGCGAACTCCTCAATACCAGTGGAAGTGCCATCCAGGCCATCGCCATTCTGGCCATTGTTCATGCGGGTCATGTTGTAGGGCTTGTAGCCAAACTGAGCCACGCGGATAGCAGGAACACCATCGACGTAAATTTCAGGCTGGAACACGAAACCGCGCAGGATGTTGCTCAGAGCGACAGTGAAGTTGTCATAGCCATTGTTGGTCCTTACGTTGAACAGTCTCAGCTCAGCACCATCCTTAACAGCGGTAATCTCGTTGGGGTTAGCAGCCTTCCAAGAGATAGTGGTGCTCTCCTTGAGTGTACCGTCGCCATTGTAGATGTCCCAGCAACCGGTCTCCATGTTGGGCACGTAGTAGATGCCGTCCTTACCGTTGGTGCCGTTAGTACCATTGGTGCCGTTAGTACCATTGGTGCCGTTGGTGCCGTTGATACCATTAGCGCCATCTTTGCCGATAGCATAGTAGTCGGTCTTCTGGCCATCCTTGTACCAGTAGCCGTCATCACCAATAGTCCATACGGTAGCGTTTGTACCATTGGTGATGGTGTAGGTCGTACCGTTTGCCATCACGACTTCAATGCCGTCGGCAACCTTCCTTACATCAGAGATGACACTGCCGTCGGTCACCAGACTATTGATCTGGTCGATGGCCTTGGCGTTCTTGTCAATCTGCTCCTGCAAGTTCTTGATGTCGTCATCATAGTCCTTACAAGAAGTAAACATGCTTGAGGCTCCTACAAGAAACAGGAGTCCCAGAAGCATTGAGCTCAAAAAACGTTTACTCATAATAAAAACAGTTTAAAAAATTAGTTAATTATACATTATTAATTATAATTATATTCAACCACGAATTGTAACTCTCCGCAAGAGTTACATTTTTGTTTCTTTACAGCGTTGATTTCCTATTATTTATACTTTTACATTGCGAGTCGCATGCCGACAGCCGAATTCTTGAAAGTTGTTTCACGGCTGAATCGATATGAGGAGCGACAAAATCTATTCTGTGAGTTCCAAGCTCCACCTCTTATAATGCGGTACAAACCCGATGCCGGACCATTGGGGTTCACATCGACATACCCTTGGTAATCACTATTTGTGCTGTTGGCACGAATCTGCAAGGATACGTTATTATTCTCCTGTTCACCTGAATCGGTTTTTTGTTGAGCGATCACTTCTAGCGTCATAACCAATCCAGAAGAAGAAATTGTAACCGTACCCTTCACTGGTTCTACTTCTAACGTATCTAAATAAGTCACCAAAACCTCGGAATACACATTTCCACCAATACCATCAGGCTTGATGCTTGTGGGCGTGAGTACAAAGCTTTCATTATCAATACTTAACGTGACATCCTCTATCAAATTATGACCTGCGACTGTAAACGTTGCAGCAGTTGCAGTGGAATCATCCATCATGATAGGGCCAACTGGAATGATATCTAAGGATGGTTTGAGCTGAGCCATCAGGCTGATGGTTTGCTCAGGTAAGCCATTGGTATAAACGGTTAATTCTCCATTTACTGGCATAATGTCCAATTGTTTATCATAAGACACTGTAACATCAGCATTCACATTTCCATCGTTAGGCGTGATTTTGCTGGGAGTCACATAGAAACCATCACCATAAATGTCAAGCATAACGTCTCCACTTAAATTGTGACCTATAACCGTAAAAGTAGAAGAAGTTGAAGCAAGGTCTTCAAACTTGATAGGATTATCAGAAATAATCTCTAAAGACGGGCAATGATAACGTAAAGAGACAGTCCTGTCTTGAGCATTCTTGCTGGTTATTTTTATAATGCCTTCGGCTGACTGATTTCGTGGGCCAGAGTATGTGACAACAATAAGAATGCTATTGGTGTTCGCCTCCCTTACACCAATATACTGCCGTGAAACATTGAAACCATCACCTTGTACCGAAATGTAAACATCTTCAGATAACTGATGACCACTGACAGTAAACGAAGCTGATGTTTGAGTAGCTCCATGAGGAATGTCATCTAAGAAAATCGTATTTGTACTAGTAGATAATATTGGTGCTGGGTATCCACCATACCAATCATCACACCATTCAAAAACGTTTCCGCTCATATCATAGATACCTAACTCGTTGGGAAATAGGCTGTTATCTAATATAAATATCAAATACATTGTAACATAGTAATTTACAATAATTATTATATTTATGAGTAACAGATAAGTAA